>WBZO01000062.1_pt1 | contig 284902 bp, 260 predicted proteins | sample 5204261 | NCBI WGS metagenome assembly WBZO01 (sample SAMN12412400, study PRJNA552823) | activated sludge metagenome | isolation source: activated sludge from anammox sidestream of wastewater treatment plant... | place: USA: North Carolina | collected 2017-09 | reverse complement strand
CTACCGATCAGGCACGTTCGAAATGGTTCGCCATGGGAGGGCTGGTGCATGAGCGCCTGGCATTTTCTGTCAAAAGTCCTCCACACCTTTCGGCAACGTGGCTGTCCGAGCCTCGCTGCGTCGCTCGCCTTTTATTCTCTCCTCTCACTGTTCCCGATGGTCTTCCTGCTGTTGTACGGCGTGAGTTTCATCGTCAGCCAGGACGTGCTCGGCTACCAGTTTCTTCTTGGTTTCCTGAAAGGATTTTTGCCCAGCATGGGGGAGCGCTTGGCGGTGGACATCCGGCGTGTGGCCGAGTTGGACGAGGTCCGCTGGATCGTGTGGATGAGCTTCGGCTGGTTCGGTGCCCTGGTGTTCTACGAGCTCGACTACGCGATGAATGCCGTGTTCGGCACGACCGCGCACCGGCACCCGCTGATCTCCACCTTGGTCGCCGTCGCGCTGCTCTGGCTGACCGGCTTGCTCATGATCGTGTCCTTCGTCGCCACGCAGGCAATCGAACTGCTCACGAAGAGCATGCCGCGCCTCTGGGGCCGTGAACTGCTGGCCATCGCCGCGCATGACTTCTTGCTGACCGTTACCCTGCCGCTGATCCTCGCCTTCCTCTCCGTGACCTGTCTATACCGTTACCTCCCGCACAGCCGCCCGACCTGGCGCGAGGCGACCATCGGAGGGGCGGTCTTCAGTATCTTGTGGGTCGCAGCCAAAGCGCTGTTCGTCACCTATCTGGAAGACGCCGCTGTCTACAGCCGGCTCTATGGCTCGCTGCTGGAAGTCGTCCTCCTGTTGCTCTGGGTCTACTACTCCTCCACGCTGTTTTTGATCGGGGCCGTGGTCACACACCAGGTACACGATACCCAGAGCCACCCCGTGGCGGAACCGGCCCCCGAACCGGTGTAGCCACGAGTCCGGCGCTGGATTCCGAACCTGCTTGCAGCGCTGTCGATTTTCCGCCTTTTCCTCGCCCGGCCGCATCTTCCTGGCTACAATCGTGGAAACCTCGAGATCCACACCCGAGCCCGCCATGTCCGACGGATCCGAAAAAGACCTGCTCATGTTGGGCGGCACCATCGCCGGCTTCTTGGCTGCGATCTTGTCGATCCTGGAAAAGGTGCTCGACCTCCACAGGCGGCTGGTGCCGGAGAAGGACAAGAAACCGGTCCCGGTCGAGGAGCGGACGGTCTCGGCGACCACCCGTACGACTGAACTCTTCGACACGAAGGTCTTCCAAAAGACCTCGTATCTGTTGGTATACGAAACCGGTGTCATCGTGGCCGCCGGCCTTCTGCTGAACTACCTGGGCCTGACCCTGAGCCGGCATTTGCAGAGCATTCTTTTTCTCGACATGACCGGCACGGCCCTCACCGCGTTCCTGCTCGGCCCCTGGTGGGGCGCCATCGCCGCCCTGCTGTCCAACTCCGTCGTGAACTGGCTCCTGTATCCGGAAACCGGCGCAGACGTGGTGATCTTTCCTTGGTCGCTGGTCAACATTGCCGGAGGATTCTTCTGGGGTCTCATGGCCCGGCGCAGCGGCTTCCGCAAGTATCTTCGCAGCGGCCGGAACTCCCTCTTCACCCATGCCTGGTTCCTGCTCTCGTTCGGGGTGCTCGGCGCGGTCGTGATGAGCATCCCCGGCACCCTGGTGCAGGCAGCCTTAGGTGAGCAGTCGGTGCTGGCGTTGAATCCGGAAGTCGCGGCGACGCTTCGAATGACCGTCGGTGAGTGGGAGGATGCGGTGCGGCTCTATCTCGAATCGATCGTGGGATTGACCTGGAGCGAGAATCTGGGTTGGAGCCTCGTCAATTGGTTTCAGAACTGCATCCGGTATATCCCGGACAAGACGTTCAGTGCGGCCATCGCCCTGGTGGTGCTCAAATACGCCTACCCGCTCTTCGAACGGGAGTTGATCCACGGAGGACCGGATGGGGAGTTTCCGCGTGATGAACGGGTGTTGCCGCTGGTGCTGGGGCTGCTCTATGCCCCATCATTCGGCACCCTGGTGTTCTCGGAGCAATATGCGGGACACTCCTACTGGCCGCTATGGGCGGCTCCCTGGCTCGCAATTCTGTTGGGGTATCTCGCGCTCCACCGCTGGGGCGCCGGCCCTTCGGTCCTCCACGAACTCCGCGCCCATCGGGCCGCCCGCTACGCGAAGGCCCTCAAACTGATCGGACGCGAACCCTCATACGAGTTCTGCCGTCGACTGACGTTCGTCACGCTCATCGCCAGCTTGATCTTCGCCCTCTCCCTCCCCGTCATCCTGGCGGACTTCTACCGGGTCGCCTTCAATTTTTTCTGCGTGGTCTACGGATTCCTGCTCGCCGTCCACCTCGTGCGCATCGCCATCCTCCAAAACCTCTCCGTCGCCAGAGCGGATGAGTAACGGAGCACAAGCTTATAGCCTATGGCGTAGAGCATAGAGCACAGACAATTCGCTCTGGCTTCTCCTGCCATATGCCATCAGCCATACGCTCCCCTCTCCATCACCGTCTCGACTGACGCAGTTCGATGAATTGTCCGATCGAGGCCCTCGTGAGCACGCCGTGAACGAGCCCGTCCTGCACGACCACCAATCGCTCTGCGCCCCGCAGGACCATCTGCTCCATTGCCTGCATGGCGGAAGCATCGGGCGCGATGACCAGTTCGTCTACGCCGGTCTGCATCACATCGGCCACCCGCCGTGAGAGCCAATGAACATTCGGGACGGACTGAACCTCCCGCACCGTCACGATCCCAACGAGCCGTCCCTCCTCTACGACTGGAAAGCCCCCATAGCCGTAGGGCAAGAAGAATTGATTGACCGCCTCGTCCAGAGTGAGGGCCGGTGAAAGCGCGATGACGTTCTTCGCCATCAAGTCGCGCACGGGAACGGATGCCAGCGAAGCCCGGAGGGCCGCCTGCTTCCGGCTGCCCCGCGCCGCGGCAAAGAGGAAGGCCCCGAGGAGCACGATCCATCCGCCGCTGCCGGCAACCGAGGTCGACACGGTCCCGGACAGGGCACCGACCAAAAGCAGCGCTCCGAACAGCCCGAAGCTGAGGCCGAACAGGAGACCGATGAGCGCCGCATGGCTTGTGGCCCGATAGAAGTCCTTGGTCCAGGCCCAAAGACCGGCTCGAAGTGCGCGCCCGCCGTCCAGGGGAAAGCCCGGAATCAGATTGAACAGACCCAGTTGCGTATTGACCATCCCGAGCAACGCGCCCAAAGCCGCCAATCCCCGAAATGCGCCTCCGGACGGGTAGGCCTCGACCAGAGCCACAAATCCCAAACACAATCCGGCCAGCACGAAGCTGACGACAGGCCCCGCAATCGCAATCAGAAATTCCGCGCGCGGGCTGGGGGGCTCCCTGCGCATCTGCGCGACGCCGCCGAAGATGAAGAGGGTGATCTGGCCGATCGGAATCCGATACCGAAGGGCCACATACGAATGGCCCAGTTCATGGAGCAATACGGAACCGAACAAGAGGATGGCGGCGATCCCGCCCATGGCCCAGTAGCGGGGCTGAGACAGTCCGGGCAGCATGTCCGGCAAATACCCGGTCGCCAATGACCAGGTCACGAAGGTAAAGACCAGCAGCCAGGACGCATGGACGCGGATCGGGATTCCGAAGACCTTGCCGATTTCCCAGTCCGGTCCCTGCATGGTCCCACCGTAGCAGGCGATCCGAGGAAGCGTCAACTATCGCTGCCTACTCCCATCAGGTATACTGCGCCCATGTCCGACCTCTCCCTGCTCAGGAACCTGCTTCTCACCCCGGCAATGCTCTTCGCCTTTCTCGTGCCCGTGGAGGCTCAGGTGATCAAGGCCGGCGCCGCCTCGTGCCCGGCAGTGGCCCTGACCTATGACCTCTGTCCGGTTCGGACCGCTTCTGGATTCGACGCCGAGTTGATCGACTTCCTCATCGAACATAAGGTCCCGGCGACCTTCTTCATGTCGGGCCGATGGATGGTCAAGCATGAGGCCGAGGTACGAAAGCTCTTGGCCGTTCCCTTCTTCGAAGTCGGCACGCATGGCGACGTGCATGCCCACTTGCCGATGCACGAAGCGGAAGAACAACGGCAGGAAATCCTCGGCCCTGTACGAATGCTCAAGAGCAAGTATCACCATGACGCCACCCTGTTTCGGCCCCCCTACGGGGAGTTCAACGAGGTCACAGTGGACGTGGTGACATCGCTGGGGCTCCGCTTCATTTTGTGGAACATCGAGTCCGGCGATCCGGATCCCACGCTGAGTGCGGACGCCGTCCTCGGCCGTGTTCAGAAGCGGCTCAAGCCGGGAAGCGTAATCGTGCTCCATGCCAACGGAAAGGGCAAACACACTCGAGAGGTCACGGAGGCCTTGGTCACCACCGTCATGCCGGCGAAAGGCCTGCAGGCTGCGACCGTGTCGAATCTCCTGTCATGCAACCCCAACCAGACGACACAGTGATCCGCCCGATACAGCCGGACGACCGCGCCGCGGTCATCGGCCTGCTCACCGGATCCGAACCCTGGACCAGACTGGGATTTTCACTCTCGGATTGGGAGCGCATCTTTTCCCCGATTCCCCAAGGCCGCGACTGTTTCGTCGTGACCTATCGGGGCCAGGTAGCGGGTGTTGCCCTGGTGCGTCCGAAATTTTTGTTCGGCGACTATCTGGAATTACTCGGCATCGCGCCGGACTCGAGGGGACAAGGGTTGGGGCGGCGACTCCTGGCCCATATCGAACAGGTTACATTCTCGAGAGGGAAGAACCTGTTCGCCTCCGTGACCGATTTCAACGAAGCCGCCCGAGCATTCTATGCCAAGCAAGGGTTCGTGGAAATCGGACGCCTCGACGATCTTCTCATCAGGGGCTCGGCGGAAATCCTGCTGCGGAAGACGATCGGCCCGGCGAGGGCAAGGGGAAAGTACGAAGGCAAGAGTGTCCAGTAAGGTGCGCGAGGCAAGGGAGAGTGTCAGCGCCGGCGAAGGAGATTGGATCATGCGCGTCACAAAACTGCTCCACACCCGCATGCGGGTCAGCGACATGGACCAAACCATCCGGTTCTATACGGACGTGCTGGGACTCGAGGTGCTCGAACGCAAGGTTTCCCCTCGAGGCTCCCACCTGGCGTTTCTCAAGGTCCCGAACAGCGAGGAATTGATCGAACTCGCCAGCTTTCCCCCGAGTGGGCCGGTGAAGGTGCAGGAAGATCTCGTGCACCTAGCCTTCCAGGTAGAGAACCTCGACCAGACGATGCAAGCCCTGGCGGCCAAGCAGGTGAAGGTAACGGACGGTCCCACGAGAACGTCATCCGGCAGCCGGTTCATCTTCATCGACGCCCCGGATGGCTATGAGATCGAGCTGATCGAACGGCCGCCGGGAACGGCGCTGGTCTAGAAGCGTCGTTCGCATCTCGTGAAGCATAGCTCGTGGCGAACGAACCGGATCGCACGCTCGGCGCCTCCCGTCCGATGATCATGTCCCTATGCCATATTGACGAATTCGGTTGTGTCCACGTATTGTTCCGGCGCTTCACGAACAACGGATGCAAAGGAGCCGGCAGATGAAAAACGGGTTTTTCCGCGGGCACGGATTGGGCAACGATTATCTCGTCATGGATCCGGAGGAGCTGAGCTTCAAACTCACCCCGAAGGCCATCCGCGCCATCTGTGACCGCAACTGGGGCGTCGGCAGCGACGGGATTCTCGCCTTGGTGCCCTCGAAGAAAGCCGACTTCGGCCTGCGCATCTACAACCCGGACGGCAGCGAAGCGGAAAAGTCCGGCAACGGACTCCGGATCTTCGCCCGGTACCTGCACGCGACCGGCAAGACCAAAAAGAAACAGTTCACGGTGGATACGAAAGGCGGGCTGGTGAGAATCACCTTGCACCTCGACCGTCACGGCGACGCCGCTGCGGCTACGGTGGAAATGGGGCAGGCCACATTTCAGCCGGCGGCACTTCCTTGTACTTTGGCGGCGGAAGAGCTGATCGAGCAACCCATCCAGGTTGCCGGTCAGGAACTGCGGTTCACCGGTGTAAGCGTCGGAAACCCCCACTGCGTCGTCTTCAAACCCAAGGGCTCCACCTGGAGCAAAGAGGAACTCCGCCTGCTCGGTCCGGAACTCGAGAATCATCCGCTGTTTCCCAAACGCACGAACGTCCAGTTCGCCGTCCCCACCGGCCCCAAGGAAATCTATATTCTGATTTGGGAACGGGGTGCCGGTGAAACTCAAGCCTCCGGGTCTTCCTCCTGTGCGGCAGCCAGCGCAGCGGTCCGTCTCGGACTCGTCACGAGCCCGGTGACGGTGAACATGCCGGGCGGCACGCTGACTATTGAGGTGGCCGACGACTTCGGCCTCACGATGAAGGGCCCCGTCGCGGAAGTCGCGCGCGGCAGCTTGAGCCCTTCGTTCCTGCGTTCGTTCAAATAGCGCCGCCCGTCCCGTCCACGCATCACACCGGGAGAAATGGGAATGCCGTTCTTGGTATCCTGTTGCTCGATTCTCGTGTGATCCATGACGAACGACGCACTCCAGTCCAAACTCGAGCACCTGCCGGCTCAGCCCGGGGTCTACCTGTTCAAGGACCGAGACCATCACATCCTATACGTCGGCAAGGCCGCGTCCCTGTCGGACCGGGTCCGCTCCTACTTCCAGAACGGCGCCGACCACAGCCCGAAAACCGCCCTGCTCGTCACGCACATTCATGACCTCGAAACCATCGTCACCCGTTCCGAACTGGAAGCCCTGATTCTCGAAAGCAACCTCATCAAACGCCATCGCCCGCGTTTCAATGTCGTGCTGCGCGACGACAAACAGTATCCTTACCTTCGGCTCCCCATTAAGGAGAACTTTCCCCGGCTCTCCATCGTTCGCCGGGTGCAGAAAGACGGCGCCCTGTATTACGGCCCCTATACACCGGCGGGCGCCTTGCGCGACACCTTGAAGGTCATCCGCAAGGTGTTCCCCCTCGCAACCTGCGAAATCGACATCGACGGCACCGCCGATCGGGCCTGCCTGGAATTCGAGATCAAACGCTGCATGGCCCCCTGCATCGGCAACCAAAGCCGCGACGAATACCACCGGATCGTCAAACAGGTGCGTCAGTTCCTGGAGGGGCGCGACAACGAACTGGTCGACAGCCTCCGGAGCGAAATGGAAGCGGCCGCCGAGCGCGAGGAATACGAAGAAGCGGCCCGCCTGCGCGACCGTCTCTTCAACATCGAACGCACTCTGGAAAAGCAGCGGATCACGCAGGTCAGTCATTGCGACCAGGACGTGCTGGGGCTCGCCCGACAGGGCACGGCCGTCGACCTTCAGCTGCTATTCGTCCGCGGCGGTCTCTTGATCGGCCGGAAAGACTACTTCTGGCCGGAGTCCGCGGACGCGACCGACGAAGAGTTGGTCCGGGCCGCGATCGAACAGTTTTACAACAAGGAAGGGCAGCCTCCGAAGGAACTCCTGGTGCCGACCCCCTTGAGTGACGCCGCGATCATCGAGCAGTGGCTCTCGGAGAAAAAAGGCGAAACGGTCCGGATCGTCGCGCCCGAGCGCGGGGCCAAGCACCAGTTGGTCCTGCTGGCGGAGGAAAACGCCGGGGCCGCCGCCGCGGAACATCTGCGGAACGAAGCACTGGATCGCCAGGCCGGCGCCGAACTCAAGCGGTTGCTGCGGCTCGACGCAGCCCCGAATCGGATCGAGGGATTCGACATCTCCAACATTCAGGGAAACCAATCCGTGGCCTCCATGGTGGTCTGGGAGGCCGGCCAGGCCAAGAAATCCGACTATCGCAAATTCCGCATCCAAACCGTCGAGGGCGCGAACGATTTCGCCAGCATGAAGGAGGCGGTCGTCCGACGGTACGGCCGCGAGGAGAATTTGGCCCGGCCGGACCTGATCCTGATCGACGGCGGTCTCGGCCAGCTGAGCGCGGCGATGGAAGGCCTGAAACAGGTCGGAGAGGATCGCATCCCCATCATCGGTCTCGCCAAGGCGCTCGGCGAGAAGGAGGAGCGGATCTTCCTGCCGGGGAGAAAGAATCCGATCGTGTTGCGGGCCAACGCGCCGGCCACGCACCTCGTGCAACGGGTCAGGGACGAAGCCCATCGGTTTGCCCTTACCTATCATCGGAAGCTGCGGGGCAAGACGCTGCTGTCGTCCGAACTGGACCGCATCGCAGGGGTCGGGACGGTCCGACGCAAACGGCTGCTCAAGCGGTTCGGCAGCATCGAAGCCATCGCCGCGGCGACCGACGAGCAACTTCGTGAGGCCGGACTCGACGGACCGACCCTCTCGGCGCTCCGTCACGCGTTCGCCGAATCGCGACCGCATTTGCTGATGCCCTAGCTACCGTCCGCAGTTCCCGGGCTGGACTTTCCTGTCCGAGGTATGGGAAAGTCTATACGTACGTCGCGGGAATCATCGTAGTAGTAACGCCTACATCGCGTGAAAGGCCTCACGCCCATGTCCCCCAGCACGGAATCCCCTCCACCTCGTACCCGCGAGGGATTGGTTCAATACGTCGAGGAATTGGAACGCCGGCTGGGCCTCGACCCGAAGAAGTGCGATCCGCCCGGCACACCGTCGGCCCCCGGCCGACCGACCCTCGAAGACCGTTACCGCCGGCTTTACGACGAAAGCCCCACGATGTATTTCACGCTGAACGTCGACGGCACGGTCGTCTCCGTGAATCCCTACGGGGCCGCCTTTCTGGGTTATTCGGTGGAGGAACTCGTTGGGCAGCCGGTGCTTCAGGTCATCCACGAGGAAGATCGCACCGCCTTCCAATCGCAGCTGGAAGCCTGCGTGGACGCGCCGGATACGATCGGCCATTGGGAATTACGGAAAGTGCGGAAGGACGGAGGGGTCCTGTGGGTCAAGGAGAACACCCGTGTCCTGCGGTGGGAGGCCGAGCCGCCCCTGCTGCTCGTGGTCTGTGAGGACATCAGCACGCAGAAACGGACCGAAGATGCGCTTCGGCAAAGCGAAGAGCGATACCAACTCAGCTTCCTCAATACGCAGCTCGGGATTTGTTATGTCGACACCCAGGGACGCTTCATGCGGGTCAATCCCCGATTCTGCGAGATCCTCGGCTACGAGGAGGCGGAACTGCTTGGGCTCACAATCCGCGATGTCACGCACCCCGATGACGTCGGCACCAACCTGCGCCTGCTCGAGGAGGCACTCGGCGGAGCGCGCAAGACCTATTCCTTCGAAAAGCGGTATATCCGGAAGAACGGCGGCATCAGCTGGGTTCAACTCAACGCGACCCTCCTCCATGATGGGGAAGGCCGTCCCGAATCCTTCTTTGCCGTGATCGACGACATCACCGAACAGAAAGCCGCGCAGGAAGCCTTGGCGGCAAGCGAGCAGGCCATTCGAGCGCTCTACGAAATCACGTCCGTTCCCAACCAGGCATTTGAAGACCAGCTCGACGCCCTGCTGGATCTGGGCCGCCGCCGGTTCGGGCTGCCCGTCGGGATGCTCACCAGCGTGCGGGGCGACAACCTGGAAATTACAGCCGTGCGCAATCCGGATGGCGACGTTCCGGCGACTCGGATGATTCCGCTCAAGGAGAGTCTTTGCGCCGTCACCCTGTCGCGACAGAGTCCGCTGAACCTGCCGAACCTCGGGACCTCACCGTTCGACAAGCATCCGGCACGACGCCAGCTCGGCATCGAGGCCTATTTGGGAACCACGATTTCGGTCGACCACCAGCCGGTCGGGACACTCTGTTTCATCGACAGTCACCCGCGGGCCGACGCCTTCAGTCCCGCCGATCAGGACTTTCTGCTTTTGATGGCGCGATGGATCACCCGCGAGATCGAACGGCGCCAGGCCGAGGATGCGCTTCGCCAAAGCGAACACCGGCTTCGCCAAGCCTTCGACGACCGAACCAGAATTTCCCAGGACCTGCACGACAGCCTGCTGCAGTCGCTCTACGCCGTGGGAATGGAATTCGAAGCGACGAAACTGCTCCTGCCGAAAACCGCCAAACGCGCGGGCGGGCAACTCAGCCGCGGCATGGACCGGCTGAACGAATGCGTGCACGAGGTCCGGAGCTTCATCCAATCGCTGAATGCCCATCAGGGTTCGACCAAGACACTCCGGGAGGCGCTGGAAAATCTCATCCGCTCATTTACGGCAGGACGCCCGCAGTTATTTCATCTGGATTGCAAAGCGGCCGCCCTCGAGCACATCCCGGTCGCGTTCCACAGCGACGTGTTGAACATCGTCCGGGAGGCTGTCAGCAACAGCGTGCGGCACGCCCGCGCCACGGAGGCGTCGATTGCGGTCACGCGTGACCTCGAGGGGGTCCGCATCGATATTGCCGACAACGGCGTCGGATTTGATCCGGAAGGGCCGCGTAACGGGTGTGGGCTCGGCAACATGGCGGCCAGGGCGTCCAAACTCGGGGCCCGTTATGCCTTGCGCAGCGCGCCCGGCAAGGGCACGGTCATTTCCCTACACGTACCGCTGGAGGACTGACATGCCGGGAACGGTATCCCATCTTCCCTCGACCATCCGCCTTTACCTCGTGGACGATCACGAGGTCGTTCGTGTCGGCTTGCAGCGGGTCTTTTCCTTGACGAAAGGAATCCGTGTCGTCGGCGAAGCCGCGACGATTGCCGCAGCCTTGGCCGACATTCAACGGCTCCAGCCGGATATCGTCCTCATGGATATCCGAATGCCCGACGGCAACGGGGTGGATGCGGCCCGGCAGGTCTCCGAACTGTCGCCACGGACGCAGGTACTCTTTCTCACCAGCTACCTGGAACACAACACGGTGCTCGATGCCGTCGTGTCCGGCGCGCGCGGGTACGTCTTGAAAGACATCGGGTCGCAGGCCTTGGTCAATGCCATTCGCACCGTGGCCGCCGGGGAACCGCTCTTGGACCCACGCGTCACCCAACATACCCTGCGTTGGATCAAGCATCTTTCCGAACATTCCCGTTCACGGACATTGGATCCGCTTTCGGCCCAGGAGCAACGCATGCTGCCGCTTCTGGCCAAGGGGCATACCAACAAAGAGATCGCCCAGGCATTGGGTCTCAGTGAGAAAACGGTGAAGAATTACTTGGCCAACATCTATTCGAAGTTGGGCATCACCCGCCGCTCCCAAGCCGCCGCCTACTACGCCAGCGCCAACCCCATCCTCCGGCCAAGCGCCGGGCATGACACCCGCGTCGGCAAGGATTGACCGGCTCGATACGACTGTATTGCTCCGGATACAGCCGTATCGAATTGGGTACGTCTTCATCGTACTCGGCTCGCTGTCGCAACCTGACACAGCATGGGCTTCCGTTCATCTGATCCGCATTTTGTCGGCTGATTCGCCGCTGAACCACAGAGTTCTTCATCAGGTACGCCGCTTGCGTTGATTCTCCGGCAGGAACGGGGCCGAAGACGAGGAGGCTGCCCGATGAGGTGCGCTCACACCCCCCTGCTGTTGTTGCTGCTCACTCTTGGCTGTACGACACCGCCCGAGGTCAAGCAGGCATTGGTCGCCAAGGATCAGGCCTACGCGGAAAACGAACGGTTGATGCAGCAATACCGTGAGCTGGTTTCCAACGTCACGGCCCGGCATCGACTCTGGTATCGCTACGTCCAGACACGCCTCATCCTGAACCTGGCGCTCCAGTGGGCCACGACCGATCCCAAGCTGATGGATGTCCCCGACGGGGATCTTGCCCATGACGATGCCGACCTCCTCGGCCCGGAGGTCATGGCGGTGGTAAACGACATCCGTCTCAAGAACCTTCCCGAACGAAAGGGGCCGGACGGGAAACCACTGTTCAAACCCGGCGCCGGGGACATGAGCCATCTTCTGCAACAGCTTCCGGAGTTGCTTGCCCGTATCGACCGGCGCATCGCGTCGAACCCGAACAGCGCCGCTCCGCTCGACCTGACGGCATTCGACCAGTATCGCAACAACGTGGAAGCGCTGCGCCGCATCAATACCGTCGTTAAACAGTACTTGGACGTAGATGTCACGGTGCCGCGGAGCGACATTCAGGATCTGGCCGACGCCCTCCGGGCGGTTCGCCGATGAGGATGCTCATGAAAACCGCAACGGACGTGTTCGCCTTCGCACGAGCCTGGCGTACTCTGCTGGCCGGTGCCGGCTTGCTGAGCCTGGTCGGGTGCCATTCGATCCATAGCAGCGCGGTTCGCGATCTCGTTCAACTCGAGGGCACCAAGATCGACGCCGCACAAACGAACATCGACCTGTTCCAGAAGGAGACGGAGGCACGCATCGCCTTTCTCGAAAAGGCCCGCGCCGAGCTGCACGAGAGCCTGAAGTCGCTCCAGATGATCGAGGCGAAACATCAGTTCGTCATGTCTTCGTTCAGGAACATCGCCACGAAGAAGGGAGACTCGGCCTACGCGGCCGCCTACCTCGTGGGTCAAATCTATCTGGCGGACTACCAGGGGCTGGAGAAGGCGGTCTGGAACCAGTTCGATGAGGACTTCTGCGGCCTTCGCGACACGGCGAGCGCGTTGAACCAGTCCTGGAAGCACACCGCGACACTCCATGCCCAGTTGAAGACCTTCGCCAACAAGACTGCCCTGGCCTCCGTGGATCCCGAATTCGTGGCCGCCTTGTTGGCACAAGCACCGAGGCAATCCGAACGCATGCTCGAGCTCCTCAACAACTCCCGCGCCGTCAACGACGCCTTGGAGGAGGTTTCCGGAGCCCGCATCCTGCGTTCCCGTGCGATCGGCCGCGCCCATCTCTTCACCGCCGATTTGGTCGATCTGCTGGATCGGCTCAAGAAGGAAGACGGACCATAGGGAGGCCCTGATGGATACGAGCATAGAAGGGGTCGTGACCTACCTGGAAGACAACGACACCTTGATCAAACAACTCATGGAGACCGCCGAGACTGCCACCGACGAGATCTCGCAGTTGGCGAACCAGGTGGACCTGGCCAGAGACGAGGCCAACACCCTCGTGGATCAACTGGGGACGGTGCAATTCGCCGTCGCCAAGCAGGACGAAACCAAGGTCCGGCAAAAGGCCTTGCTCGAAGCCGTGGCGACGCTCCGCAAGAAATTTGAAACCTACAAGAACGATCCGCTCCGTCGTGGAATTTATTCGGCGGAAATTTCTAATCTGTATCTGCAGCTGTCGAACACGTTCAACAACGACACCGTGGCGCAGGTGGTTCCGTTCGACCAGGATGAGCTGGCCGGCTACAAAGACCTGCTCAAGAACGCGATCCTCGACACCGCGTCGCGGAAGAAACGCGCGGCCGTCATCAAGGCGGCCGCGCAATTGTCACGACTGGCCATCGGCGTGGCCGGAAAGTTGGCGCTGGTATGAAGCCCATCGGCACCGGCATGTGGCGGAGCCCTGTCGCACTGTTGGTCCTGATGACGATGTGGCCGGGGTGCAGCTTGGACGCCAAATCCCGCGGCCCCTTCGGTCCGAACGATCCGGAAACCGCCGTCTCAAAAACCGCCCTCCCCAAGTCGGTCCCGGCGCCCCACCCGCTCGCATTCGTCACCGACGATGCGGTCGGCCACGCCAAACCGAAAATGGCGGGCGCCGTCACCGCCGGAGTTCCCACACGAACGCCGAGCCAGGCCGCCGTACTGAGTGGGCAGCAGATCCAATCGCTGCGCCGAACCGCGGAATCCAATCCACGCGTCACGGCCTTGCTCGGAGAACGCTGGGGCTTCATCGAAGCGGACCGCGTGCCGCCGGATAACAAAGTATCCTTCGGTTGCTGCCGCCGGGACCAGGCGGTGACCCGCTTGCTCTACTACAGTTACAGCCACAACAGCGCAGTGGATGTTCGCATGACGGAGACCGGTGTCCTCAGCGCCGGGCGTGCGGAGAGTTACCTTCCCCCGGAAGGCCCGCAGGACATCCAGCGTGGGATCGAACTGGCCCGAGCCGATTCGCGATTGGCCGGGAAGGTACAACAGCTTGAGGGGCACGGGTTACTCATGCAGCCCGATCGCGGGTTCTTCCGGAATGATCCCGGATTCGCCCATCGCGTCATCTGGATCACTTTTTCCGAGGGACAGGACGGTGATCCCAAGTACTGGGCGGTCGTCGACCTGACCGAGGACCGAGTCCTCGACGCAGGGGAGGAACCGCCGCGCTCATGAACGGAGGCTCCATGCATCGTCTGGCACGCGCCGCCGCGCTCGCCCTGCTCCTGGTCTCCTGCCCGCAGCCGGGGCGGGCGGAAACCCAATCCGAGCACGTCGACTGGGGACGGTGGAGCTTCGATTGGGAAGTGCGCGACAACACCGGTCTCGCGCTTCGCGACGTGCGCTATGCCGGCGAGCTCGTACTTTCCAAGGCAAGCTTGCCCGTCATCCGGGTGAAATACGTCAGGGAGCGGATCTGGTGGAACCCCTTCACTTGGTTCGGCTCCCGCGCCGAGAGCGGCCGCTGCGGTCCGTTCCAGGATCGATTGCGGTGGCAGGACCTCGTCCCGATCGTCAACTGCAGCAACCAGAAGGTCTGCATGGAAACGACGGAACAGGGTGGCGTCAAATGGTTGGAGTTGGGCGTCTATGCTCGCATCGGTGAGTACCATCTCTACCAATCCTGGCACCTGTCGGACGATGGGGAAATCAGGCCGGTGCTGCAGAGTCGCGGCCTCTCCTGCAATACGAACCATCATCACCATCCCTATTGGCGATTCGACTTCGATATCGACGGCAATGGAATGGACCAGGTGTTCGTCCATGACGACGGCGGACCCGATCAGGGCTGGGGACCGGGCTGGCGCAAGTACACAAACGAACGAAACGACGTGAAGAACCCTTCCACCCACCGCGTGTGGTTCGTGCGTGACCACCCGTCAGGGCACGGAGTATGGATGTTACCGGGTTCCGGCTATCCACCGCTGGCGGGGGACGGAGATCGAGACCGCTTTGCCGATCACGATGTCGCCGTCCGGCGAGCCTCCGCCGCGGAGGACGGCCCCTGGATCTTCGGCGCACGCGGCCAACTGGGGTACGACGAGGACAATCAGAGCGTCCAGGAACAGGACGTCGTCTTTTGGTACGTCGGCCACCTGCCGCACGTGGCGGCCTTGGGACCCACCAAGTGGCTGACGCTCGGTCCGATTCTCCGCATTCAGCGTTAGCTGTCGACCCTCGGCTTGACCGACCCTTGCCGTCCACCGGCACGCATGTCTATGGTTACTAAGGACGAATGGCTCTAGATGTAGAAGTTTTGCGGAGGCTACAATGTTGTCGCTGTTTGTAGGACACGCGTCGCAGGAGCGAACAGGCCGCTTCGATTGATCAGGCCCTCGGCTGGTCCATTCCCCTCGCCCCGCCGCTCGCGCGCGTCGCCTCGTTCGCCAACGCCACCCGGGTACCTTGAGGGAGCGGCATGAGTCGGCCCGAGTTTTCGCCTAAAGAGTTTCAGCGACTCGGGGAAATCATGTATGAAGCTCGCTCGCTGGCGAGACCGGACGGCGTGTGGCAGCTGGTTGCGGCGGTGCAGCGGGTCGTCCCGTATGAATTCTCCGGATGCGGCGCGGTCAACCTGGTCCGCGGCGTGGATCCTTCACTCGGACATTCCACCTACCCCCGGGAATTCTGCCACCTGTACATGGGGCAGGGTCTCGCCAGTGATCCTGCGGTCCACCGGCTCCTGACATCCGGACAGACAGTCACGTCCAGCGCCGATGTTCCGCAATTCTACGAGCCGAAGGATGTCACTTCGCTCAAACTCGATTTCGGCATCAAGACCTGTTTATCGGCAGGCGTCCGCGGTGCCAACGGCAGCTGCTCCTATTTCGCCTTCAGTAATTTCGATCCCAAGCAGACCCAGAAGCTGCGCCTGCTCCTGGATATTCTGACCCCCCATTTTCACTTGAGCTACTTGCGGTGCAGCACAGCCGGGCAGATGCAGCAACATCCAAGCTCGCCGTTGACATTGAGCAAACGGGAGGAAGAAATCCTCCGCTGGGTCGCCGCGGGAAAAACGAACTGGGAAATTTCCGTCATCCTGAAGGTCAGCCTCAACACCGTCAAATTCCACCTCAAGAACATCTTTCAGAAAATCGGAGTCGAGAATCGCTGGAGCGCGATCGCCTACTGGCAAAATGGTGAACAGCACCGGCTGATTCCCTCGTCACCTCCCAGCGACGACCGCGCGCCCGTCCCTCCGCACGATCGGGTCAAGTAGCTCCCGCTTCACACGGTTTCATTCCCACGGTTCCTGAGATACCGGACGGCGTGGTCTCACACGACCTGCACGTCCGGCCCCACCCCATCGATGCCGACGATACCCGGCCTTCCTTTCCCTCAACAAGTGGGCCGCACGGCACATCCCCCCGCCTCGATCAGGCACCGTGCCGATCTATGATCGTCCCCTAAGGAAATACGCATGGTCACCTACCCCGGTGGGTAGGTGACGTCGACTCGCCGCTCCCGTAGAGTCCTTCCACGCTGTTTCCAGAGAAACCGTACCATCACCGTTCGAACAGCCGGGCCGGCTGAACACCGAAGACGCCCGGAAGGAGGAACTCCATGAAGCAGACTGCCGCACATCCCGAGACGATGGAGGCCACGCTCACCCTGCTGGACCTCCTGCAACAACGAAAGACCCGCCGCTTCGGCCGCGGAATGACGCTACCCAGCGGCCCCCTGGCCTATGCAAGCCGACACGAGCCGGTTCCGCTCAGCCGCGAAGAAGAACGCTATTTGATTTATGCCGCGGTCGGTCAGTCCGGGCGGAACCTCGGGGACATGCAGTTCATCGGCCGGCCGGACCACAGCGACGGCCAAGGCCAGGCGCTGATGAATTTCCAGAGCCGAACCGTTCCGAGTCCCTGTGCCGCCCACACCACACACCTGTTCTATACCAACGACGAGGGCCTCTTCTTCGTCCGCGGCGCGGCCGGTCCCGAACATCCGTGGGATCTCCAAGTCGTGCAACTCCGGAATGCGCGGATGGAGATTCCGCGCGATGCACCGTTCATGCTGCCGTTCAACCAATGGTACACGAATCGCCCGGGCACGACCCTGTTCATGCCCGTCACCAACGTTACCCAGCTCTACCTGAATCTGCTCCTCATGCTGTTCAGCGAAGACACCGGCTACTTCGTCGTCGACACCGACAACGGCAATGCGGCCTGCGGCCTCGACGCGTTCCGAGCGAGCCGCGGCGGGCATCTCCACGACGATCTCTCCAAACGACGCATGTTCAGCCTCCGTGAACTGGATGCCGGCATCTGCGAAACCGCGATACAGGAACAAGGCATCATCTGCGAGCACATCGCACTGATGCAGCAGGCCCTCGGGCTCGGAGGCGGAATCCAGAGCGTCGGCAGCGGCCGTCACCTGCTCGGAATGGAGCCGCATATCTATCCGGGACTGGGCTTCCACTTCGTCGTCCCCCCCGGCAAACCGCTCCGCGCGAACCCGGTCGGCCTTCCGCAGGTCTGGGAAGGACCGACGCCGCCCTTCGTCCCTTCGATGCGGGACGCGGTCGAGCAGTTGGTCGCCAGCAAGTTCGGCCCGGCGGGCGCGTATCGCAAGCCCGGCGACGCCACCTGGGGCCGGGCTGCATCGGAGACTCAGGTTCCTCGGCATTCCGACCACGCCATCGAGGCAACCATCGCCTTCGCGGAATACATCCTCGCCACCTACGGACGGTTCCCGGCGCATACGGATGCCTGTAAGGCGATCATCGCCTGCCAAACCCACCATGTGGATGAGGACTTTTACGCGGCGTTCTATCCCGAATCGGCCCTCACGGACGCCCATCGGGAGCATATGCATACGTGGCACAGCCATTGACGGTACTTTTTTCACAATGCCTGAGAAACAGGAGGGCACTATGGCACAGCACACCACACGTCGAGTCGTCATCACCGGCATGGGAGTCATCTCTCCGTTAGGCAGCACGGTGGACCTTTTCTGGCATCTCCTCAGCCGAGGTCAGTCAGCCGTGAAACCGCTCCGATCATTCGATACCACCCCGTTTCAAGCCTGTTTGGCGGCTGAAGTGGAAGATTTCGATCCGGAAGATTATCTGCACCGCAAACAGGCCCGCCGCATGGGACGCGCCACCCAGTTCGCCGTCGCCTCGGCCATGATGGCGGCACGCGATGCGGGACTCGACCTCGAACAGGAGGACCGAGCCTCCATCGGCGTCTCACTCGGGACCTCGATCGGCGGGATGAAGGAGGCGTTCGAATACCACGACGCCGCCACGCGCACGGCCTACGAGCGGGTCAACCCGTTCACGATGGGCATGACCTTCCCCAATGCGATTTCCTCGGAGGTGGCCATCGTCCTGGGCATTCACGGTCCCTGCGAAACCTACTCCATCGGCTGCTCCTCGACGGCCAACGCCGTCGGTCGAGCCTATGAGTGGATCAAATCCGGCCAGTCCTCCATCGTCGTGGCGGGGGGCAGCGAAGCCCCACTGCACCCGAGCGTCTATGCCGCAATGAATGCCGGTCGCGCACTCGCACCGGATGAACGGGGCTCCATCCGCAATCTCCCCAGACCGTTCGACAAGACACGCTGCGGCATGGTGTTGGGCGAAGGCGCCGGCTGCTTCATTCTGGAAGACTACGAGCATGCACGGGCGCGCGGGGCCAAGATGTATGCGGAGTTGGAAGGGTGGGGCTTCACGTGCGATGCGCATTCGATGGTGAAACCCGCCGCCACGGGGTCGGACCAGCAGCGGGCGGCCCAACTGGCACTGAGCCATGCGCACTGGTTTCCGGAAGAGGTCGATTACGTCAACGCCTGCGGGCTCGGGACCGTCGAGTTGGACGCGATGGAAACCCAGACCATCAAATCCGTCCTCGGTCGCCACGCCTACCAGATTCCGGTCAGCTCCTTCAAAGCGGCCTTGGGCCATGCCTTTGCCGCCAGCGGCGCCTTCCAGATCGTCGGCACGGCCAAGGCGATGGAACACCAATTCATTCCACCGACGTTGAACTTGAGCACGCCTGATCCGGCCTGCGATCTAGACTATGTCGCCGGGGAAGGCCGATCGGCGCATCTGCGGCGCGCACTCGTGAACAGTTTCGGGTTCGGCGGGAAGAATATCGTTCTCGCGCTTTCCCGCGTCGATACCGGGGTCGCCACCCATGGTCGCTCCGAGCATCAGTATGGCGACGCCCGGTCCGGCGAACTGACGGGCGTGTCGTAATCCTGCGGTCGCATCCACAGGCCCTGCTTCCTCCGGCACCTGATCCACACGTCGGGGTTGGTGCCGGTTCGGAAGGGGACGAGCCACGCGTACGGAGAGAGTTCGTGCGACGGACCCGCATACCAGTCACACATGTCGCTGCCTCGTGCGCGGATCGCGACGAGGCGGGAGGGTAATCATGCGCAAAGGGTCGACCACGCACAAGGCATCGGAACCAACCCCGGACCGGTCCCGGCTGCTCCAACCCGACTCGCCGAACGGCATGCCGGATGGAGAGCTCGATGCATCCCGGTTCCCGCTTCAAGCTTTTGCCGATTTCTCGAAAACGGAGCTGCTCAACTTCATGGAGGTGTTTCATTACGCGTTCCACGCGAGGACGGAATCGGAAGTGACGAATCTGCTGCAACTGACGCAACGTCATCTGCCCTGCCGGGCGATGATCGCCGGTGTCCTCACCGTCGATTCCGCCGGCTCCTCGCCCGGTTTCCATAAGATCATCAATGTGAGCTATCCGACGGACTGGGTGATGCTTTACCTCAAGAATCGCTACGCCGTGGTCGATCCGGTTCTACGGCAGCACGTTCGGTCCGGCGGACGGACTCAGTCCTGGACCAATACCTACCAGCGGACCTCCTCGCTCAAAGGGCAGGAGTTCGTCGAAGAAGCGCGCGGCTTCGGATTGACGACCGGCGTGACGATCGGAGCCGCCGACCCTGCGAAGGGGCTCAGCAGCTTCGTGTCTTTTGCGGACGACAAGAACGCCGTCCCGACGCGGTATCACGCGGCACTGGAGTACCTCGCACGGTACCTCCACGGCGCCATCATGCGCGTGACCCCTCCGGTGGTTGCGCCCGCCGGCCAGGGCCTTTCAGCGCGGGAAAAAACGGTTCTCCATTGGATGCGCCACGGCAAGACGAATTGGGAGATCTCTCGCATTCTCGGCGTGAGCGAGCGCACGATCCGGTTTCACGCGGAGAGCATTTTTCAGAAACTCGACGTGAGCTCGAGGACGCAGGCGGTGGCCTATGCCGTGGAGAAGGGACTCCTGACGGCACAGTAAGTTGCCGACAGGCCGCCATCCTGCCGCCCGGCCCATGAGGCTAGCCAGCCGCAGGGCCGGGTACCGACTCGATCAATTCCGTCGGCCGTGGGCGATAGGGAATCCGCACCGAATCGTCGCCGATGCCCGCCTCCCGCCCGGCTGCTCCGGCCGCCGGCACGTATCCTCCCGACATCCAGGCTAAAAACGAGGGTCGTACGCGCGCATTCTGCTCGCGGAATTCATTCCAATCCAGAATCGCCGCGATCGAAACCGCATAGGCCGGAGGGAGCGCCACCGCCGGCCCCAGCGGACGGCTGGGAAACCCGAGGGTGCGCAACATACGCCACACGCGCTTTTCCACCACCATGTAGGAATATCGCACGGACTGCTCCGTGAGCCAGAGATACATCCCCCTGAGCAACGCGAGCAGGATCTTCGACTTGTCACCCCACCGACCGTCCCCTGGATCGATGGCCAATCGGGTGATCTCATTCGCCATCGGTCCTCTCATCAGCTCATGCCCTCCGTCGAAGGCCCCCGACAGTTCATGTTCGATCATCATGGGCCCGTAGGACGGCAATAGGCGCACCACCCCGAGCAGGCGCTCTCCGGTTCCGAACACGCCGAGCGATGTCGCCCACCCGTCGTACTGATCGATCTCACGCCCGTCCGGCGAAGCAGGCACCCAGCCCAGAGACTCGGCATAGATCCGGTGGCGTAGGCGAAACGACTCATCCAACTCGTCGGCGGAGGACAACACGGCAACGCGGTAGCGCTCCTCTGACGACGGGAAAACATCGACGGAATCGATCCTGTGCATGACAGACCTCCTTCGGTACGGTCGGTGTACCGTATGGTTCTCCCTACACAGGGTCGAATTCACCTGGCGGTTCCGCCAGGTGCGCAGCGGCACCTCCACCAGAGACAATCACACTAGGTGCGATTGCCAGGGACTGTAGGACTGGCTGATGGATGGAATCCCGGACGACCGTGACGGAGGGCCCTGATGAAAGTTCATGAACCCGGAGAGAAGCTCGCGACCCTCGTGGCGATGCCGAGTCTGCCGCAACGCCGCAAAACCCCGTCAGCCGGAGAACTTCCACCGGATCATCAGGGATTTTTGACCGAAGCCCTGCGCGCGAAGGATGCGCGCCTTCAGGAACTGCTGCAGGATCGAGGTCGTTTCACGCACCTGCTGCAAAACGAGGTACTCGAGCCCCTGTACCGGCTGGAAGAAACGTTCTCTTCTGCCAAGACCGGATCGACGAGGCAGTTCGGCAACCACGCTCGCGGCGGGCTCCAGCCCGACAAGCAGGTTCGCCAGATCATTCAAGGGATTCGGGAACGGATTCTGTCGCTGGAGGCCGATGTCATCACGGGATTCGAATTCGAGTCGGAACTCCATCAGTTGGCCAAAGCGGGACGGCACTTCGGGAACCTCGGAGTTTCTGTTTCGGTCGATCCCCGCTGTGTCGCCCTGCTCACCCAAGAGGAAGGCCGGCGGTTGTTGTGCGTAGCACGATCGCTCCTCGCCGGCACGTTACGCTGTCCCGGAGTCCGGAGCTTGGACATGACCCTCCAGGCCATCAAACACCGCATCCGGTTCGTCCTCCACGAGTCGGGCACGCGCGGATCGGACGAAGGCCCCCAGGTCGACCTCGATGAGATCGGCGCCCACGTGGGCGGGATCGGCGGCCGAGTCCTGCTGCGACGACGACCGCGCTTCGAACTGACGGTCCTCCTGGATACGGCACCACCGGCTACCGGACATCGCGCGCACGAGACGGCACCGCAGTCGGATTCACCCTATACACCTCCTCAGCAGGGAGTACCACGCCATGCATGAACGATCGCCGAGGGAAGGACAGTCCGATCCCCAGGCTGAGCGCGGGCGACTCGTACGGCTGAACCTGGAGGACTTTCGAGAGCGAACGACATCCATGAGCAATGCGACGAAAAAGCAGGCACAGGTCTATATCCTCAACCCCCAAGAACTCGTGCGCGTAGGCTTGCGCACCCTGCTCGGTCCCGAACCAGAATTCACCGTCGTGGGGGAAGCGACCGCGAAGGCGGAGGCGATGTCGGAGATCGCGCGGTTGCGCCCCGACATCGTCATTCTCGACCTGCGCCTGGAAGACGGCAGCGGCATCGAAGCCGCGAAGGAGATTCTGGGACAACTGCCCAAGGCCCGGCTGCTCTTTCTGTCCGACAGCCTCGACGACGAGACGTTGCTGTCGGCTGTGGCCACGGGTGCGCACGGCTACGTGCTGCGTGATGCCGGCGCCGATACCCTGCTCCAGGCCCTGCGGACCATCATGCGGGGCCAGTCGTTCCTCGACCCTCGTGTCACTCACCATACCTTCGCCTACCTGCGACGGCTCGCGACCAAGACGCCCGAACGCACGAATCTCCCCCTCTCGCCCCAGGAACAACGGCTCCTCCCGTTGGTTGCGCAGGGAAAAACCAATAAGGAAATCGCAGCAGAACTGGGCTTGAGCGACAAGACCGTCAAGAACTACCTGGCGAACGTCTATACAAAACTGCACATCACCCGGCGGTCCCAGGCTGCGGCGTTCTACTCCAAACATTTCTCCTGATCCCGGGCTCGCCGGAACCGGCAGCGTTAAGTTTTTTCCGCATCCTCCCGACAAGGTAAGCGGCAGGCTCTCCCTATCCCCTGTCAGGTCCATCTACGCCATGTTCAGACTGGCATCGCTTACCCTTCGGGACGTCACGGCCTGCGGCGCCGCGCTTCGTCGTCTCGGCAGGGGAGCCACCGGTATCGACAAGGTCGCCCAGCGGCTGGTGCAATACCTGTTCAATTCCCTCGTTCAAACCGAAGGGAAAGACCCGGCCTGCGCCTTGGTGCGTCTGTTCAAAACCCATCCCTACGGTCATCTCTCGCCCGAGCTGCAATCCTTCGTCGTCAAACGGCTTGGGCAAGCTCCGAATCATCCCGGCACCAAATGCCTCGCGTTGTTGGGCAGTGCCGGGATCGTGTCCGGCTGGAACGAACCGGCCCTGTCGAGCCGCTTCCGCGTCATCCCCCTTGAGAATCCGGAAGCCGTTGAACATCTACCGATGTTCAGCCGACTCTTCCGCCAATTCGGCCTGTCCCTCCCGGATATCACAATGGGTGATGCCGGCGTGCTCCTTGATTCAGGCGAACAGAGCTACAACGTCTTCCATGTCATGAAAGCCGAGGGCAGCCCCTTCGTCCCGGCCCAGGAAGAATTTGTCCGTCGATACGGCATTCAATCGGTGCTTGGATTCGGAGCTCCCCTGCCCAGCGGCGAGATGTTCGCCGTCATTCTGTTCAGCCGGGTCGCGATCACCGAACAGACCGCCGAACTCTTCCGAACCCTGGCCCTCTGCGCCAAAATCGCCCTCTTGCCCTTCGATGGTGCCGCTCAGGCCATCCCCTGCTCGACCGGCCAGCCCGGGGTGGCCCTCGGCATGCAGCCCCGTACCTCGACCGCGCAGCTGCACAACCAGGTCGCGCTGCTCGAGCAACTCTTGACCGTCCAGGAGCAGGCCGCGGAAACACAAGCGGGTCGTCTTCAGATCGCTTTGACCGGCGCAGGGTTGGGCACCTGGGATTGGGATATTCCCACCGGCAAGGTGGCGTTCAACCATCGTTGGGCCGACATGCTGGGGTATCGCTTGGACGAGATCGAGCCCCACCTTCGCGGCTGGGAGCAGCTGGTGCACCCTGAGGACAGACAGCGGGTGATGGACGCGATGAGCGCACACCTGGAGGGAAGAACCGACTTCTACTCCACCGAGCACCGGCTCAGAACCAAGGACGGCCGGTGGAAATGGATTCTGGACACGGGTCAGGTTCTGCTCCGAGACGAAGCGGGAATTCCTCTGCGTGCAGCAGGCATCCACATGGACATCACGGTCCGGAAACGCCTCGAGGAGGCACAGGCCAGGACCGAGGAGGAACTTCGGCAGCAGCAACAGTCGTTGGAGGACGCCCAGCGTTTGGCACACCTGGGATCATGGGAATGGAACATAGATAGTGGAATCGAACGGTGGTCCGACGAGCAATTTCGAATCTTCGGGCTGTCCCCCGAAACGATCATGCCGACCTACGGCACTTTTGTCGACGCCTTGCATCAGGACGACAGGGAGCGAGTGATCCGGGCGATTGAGGCCGCGCTCGCGGGAACCGCGCCGTACGAAATCGAGTGCCGCATCGTCCGCCCGACCGGTGAAGTACGCCAGATCCAATGCCGAGGCATCGTGCACCGCGATCCGAACGGTCGCCCCCTCCGTATGTCCGGGACGGTCCAAGACGTCACCGAATACAAGACGACTCAGGCGGCGCTGAGGGAAACAGCGGATTCACTGCACGCCAATGAGGACTTCTTGCGGAGCCAGATCCGTGAACTGCCCGTCGGACACATCCTGTGGGACCGAGAGTTTCGAGTCCGCTCCTGGAATCCGGCCGCCGAGCGCATTTTCGGATACAGTGCGGCCGAAATCATCGGCTGTCCCGCTTCGGTCCTGATACCCGATGATGCCAGACAGGCCGTCGATGCTGTCTGGGAACGCCTGATGGCCGGGGACCGGAGCGTCCAGAGTGTCAACGCAAACCTGACCAAATCCGGACAGCGCATCATCGGCGAATGGGCGAATACCCCCCTGCGGGGCGCGGACGGGAAGATCGTCAACGTCCTTTCGATGGTGAGCGATGTCACGGACCGCCATCGGATGGCGGATCGTGTCCAGCAGAGCGAGGAGCGTTTCCGCCAGTTGGCGGAGCATATCGACGCGGCGTTCTGGCTCGTGGCTCAGGCCGACGCCAAGAAGGAGCTGATTTACCTCAGCCCGGCATTCGAATCCATCTGGGGTCGCGACCGCGCGGAGATCCACAGCGACCCAACCCTCTGGCTCCAGTGGGTACACCCCGAGGATCGTGAACGCGTTGAAATCGCCGCCGCCTGCCAGGCGGAGCTTCCATATGATGAGGAATACCGGATCATCCGCCCTGACGGCACAGTGCGCTGGATCCGCGACCGGTGCTTCCCGATCCGCGACCGGCAGAACCGGGTCTACCGCCTTGCCGGCATCGCCCAAGACATCACTGCCTCCAAACAGATGGAAGAGGCCGTTCGCGCCAGCGAAGCCCGCTATCGCTCCCTCATCGAACTTTCCCCCAACGCCGTGCTGGTCACGTGCGACGGCCGCATCGTCTATGCCAACCAAGCCTGTTTGGGCCTCGTCGGGGCACTCGCCCCGTCCCAGCTGTTGAAGCGAGCGTTCTTCTCCCTCGTCCCGCCGGAATCTCTCCCTCGATTCCAGGTCCGCCTGGACGAAATCGCAGTGACGGGCCAAGCGCTCCCCCCCATGGAAGACCGCTTCATCCGCCTAGACGGCACCGTCATCGATATCGAGGTGGCCGCTGCTCCGATTTCCTTCGAAGGCCGCCCCGCCATCCAACACGTCGTGACGGACGTCACCGCACGGAAACGACTCGAGCGGGCCCTCGTCTCGGCCAACGTGCAACTGCAGGGCATTCTGGACGCCGCCGCCCAGATCGCCATCGTCGCGACCGACACGACCGGATGCATCACCACATTCAACCGCGGAGCCGTGAACCTCTTGGGCTACGCCGCCGAGGAAATGGTCGGCAAACAGACGCCTCTCGTGCTCCACGATCGGCAGGAGGTCAACCTCCGGGCGACGGAACTGAGCAGACAGTGCGAGCGGACAGTGCAAGGGTTCGACGTCTTCGTGGAGAACGCGCGCGCCGGCGGATACGACGAGCGGGAATGGACCTACATCCGCAAGAACGGGACAAAGCTGACTGTCTTGTTGACCATGACGGCGCTACGAAGTCCCGAGGGCACGGTCACCGGCTTCCTCGCCGTAGCAAAAGACATCACCCAGCGGAAGCAGGCGGAAGCCGCCCTGGCCCAGGCCGCCCGAGACCTGGAGACCAAGAATGTCGAATTGGCGCAGGCACGGGACGAAGCCCTGGCTGCAGCCAGACTCAAAGCGGAATTTCTTGCGACGATGAGCCATGAAATCCGCACGCCGATGAATGCCATCATCGGCATGACCGGCCTGCTGCTCGATACGGCCCTGACTGAAGAACAGCGCGAGTTCGCGGATACGGTCCGCCGTTCGAGCGATGGGCTGCTGACTCTGGTGAACGACATTCTCGATTTCTCCAAGATCGAGGCCGGCAAGCTGACCTTCGAGAACATTGCCTTCGATCTGCGCGGGACGATCGACGATACACTCGAACTCCTGGCTGAGCAGGCGCAGGGCAAGGGACTCGAGCTGGTGGCCTTGGTCGATGCCGCCGTGCCTACCGCCGTGCATGGGGATCCGGGACGGCTCCGCCAGGTGCTCGTGAATCTTGTGGCGAACAGCATCAAATTCACCTCGGTCGGAGAGGTCTTTCTGCACGTCACCCGCGAACCGGGCGGCGGCCCCGTCCGGATTCGGTTCGTGATTTCCGACACGGGGATCGGCATCCCAAAGGAGGCGCAGGAACGGCTCTTTCAAGCCTTTACGCAGGCGGATAGCTCCACCACGCGCCGCTTTGGGGGAACAGGCCTGGGGCTGGCGATCTGCAGACGGCTCGTCGCACAGATGCAGGGAGAGATCGGCGTCGAAAGCGAAGCGGGGAAAGGCAGCACGTTCTGGTTCACCGCGGAACTGCCGGAGGCAACCTTGCCCGACACGGTCGTCCCGCCGTCATGGCAACGGCTTCGCGGACGACGCATCCTGTTGGCCGACCCGAACCGGACTGCTCGCAACGCCCTGCGTCAGCTCCTGGCCGCTCATGGCATCGACTGTCACTGTGCACCATCGGGGCAGGAGGCGCTGTCGATCGCGCGGACCGCCGCCGCACGACAACCGTTCGACCTGGCCTTGGTCGAAATCCACCTGCCCGACATCGACGGATTCGAGGTCGCGCGGTCGTTGAGGTCTGACCCCGCAACCGCCTCCATCCGTCTGGTAATCCTCACGACGGTCGGGCGGCGAGGCGACGGGAAGGCGGCTCAGGATCTCGGTATTGCCGCCTATCTGACAAAACCCTTGCGCCAGAACCAACTCCTTGACTGCTTAAGCCTCGCGCTTCTCGATCGGGATGCGGGGCCGCTGCCTCCCGGGGCCGCAGCTCAATCCATCATCACGAAACACAGTCTGGCAGAGACGGAGGGGCTCTCCCACACGCGACTCCTCCTGGTGGAAGACAATCCGGTGAACCAGAAGGTCGCGACCAAGATGCTGGAGAAACTCGGGTACCGGGTGGACGTCGCGGGAAACGGGCAGGAAGCGGTCACGGCGTTTGAACGCTTCCGATATCCCCTGATCTTCATGGATTGTCAGATGCCGGAAATGGACGGATTCGAGGCTACGCGCCTCATCCGCCAACGCGAGGCAGACAACCCGGCGAAGGACGCACCCGGTGCTCGTCCGCCGCACATTCCCATCATCGCAATGACCGCCAACGCCATGCAAGGCGATCGAGAGCGCTGCCTGGAAGCCGGCATGGACGACTACATCGCGAAACCGATCCGCTCGAAAGAGCTTCAGTCGATCGTAGAGACTTGGCTCGGCCTCACACGAGCCAAGACCGGCACAACAGACTAAGAGAGGCCCCATACCATGGCTCACTCTCGTGTCTCCGTCACACCGCGTCAGAACGCTGCGGCAGATCCCCGCGGGCAGAGCGGGCTGCCGCCCGCCGTCGCCGTCCTGGACAAGGACGGCACCATACTTTCCGTGAACGGCATCTGGGCCCGATGCCAGGGGGACGGCAGATTCATCGGCCCACGGCATGTCGCGGGTCACAACTACCTGTTGTCGTGCGCCTCCGCCGGAACAACCCCAGATGCCGCACATCTGGTCGACGGCCTTCGCCGCGTGCTGGACGGAACCCTGCCCGCCTTTTCCCAGGATTATGACTGCCCCGATACCGTTCCACGACGCTGGTATCGCGTCATCGCCACACCGATGCGAGGCGATCGACGCGGCCTCACGGCCGTCATGCACCTCGACATATCGGAACTGAAGCAGGCTGAAACCGCCCGGGAACGCAGCGAAACCCTGCTCAACGCCTTCATGGACACCGCAGTGGATGGAATCGTTCTGATCGACGAGCGGGGGCGGATCGAGTCCGTCAATCCCACGTTGGCGCGCATGTTCGGCTATACCCCGGAACAGCTGGTCGGACGGAATGTCTCATGCCTCATGCCGGCGCCTCATGCCTCGGCCCATGACGCGCACCTCGCGCGATACCTGGCCACAGGGGAGAAGCACGTCATCGGCGTGGGGCGGGAAGTGGTCGGGCTTCGCAGTAACGGCACCACGTTTCCGATCGCACTATCGATCGGAGAAATGTTCGTCGACGGCGCCAGAAAGTTTACGGGCATCGTCCATGACATTACGGCCAGACAGCAGGCTGAAGCACGCTTCCGGCAGGTCGTCGAGTCGGCGCCGAACGGGATGCTCGTGATCAATAAGCACGGAACCGTCGTCATGGTCAACCGACAGATCGAGACCATGTTCGGCTATACCCGCGAGGAGATGTTGGGACAACCCGTCGAGATGCTGATTCCCGAACGATTTCGCTCCGACCACCCGGATCGGCGGAACCGCTATTTCAACGCCCCGGCCTCGCTGGTCATGGGCGCGGGACGCGAGCTCTACGGCGCCCGCAAAGATGGCAGCGAGTTCCCCGTCGAGTTGGGACTCAACCCGATCGACACCCCCGACGGAATACTGGTGCTCGGATCCGTCGTGGACATCACCCCCAGGAGACAGACCGAGCTGGCACTGGCCAAGGCTGCGCAGGAGCTCGAGAGCAAGAACCGCGAGCTCTTGGAAGCCCGGGACGCAGCGATCCGGGCCGGCCAGGCGAAAGCGGACTTTTTGGCCACGATGAGCCACGAAATCCGAACCCCGATGAACGGAGTCATCGGCATGACCAACCTGCTGCTCGACACGACGCTGACTCCGGAGCAGCAGGAGTTCCTCCACACCCTCAAACACTCCGGCGAGTCCCTGCTCCGAATCATCAACGACATTCTGGATTTCTCCAAAATCGAGGCGGGCAAATTCACGATCGATCAAATTCCGTTCGATCTTCGGCTTACGATCGAAGATACGCTCGACATCTTAGCCCCGACGGCACAGGACCGAGAGTTGGAACTGGTCGGCTTGATCGACGCGCAGACCCCTCGAACGGTGGTCGGGGACGCAGGACGCATCCGGCAGATTCTGACGAACTTGGTCGGCAATGCGATCAAGTTCACCGAGAAGGGCGAGGTCTTGATCCAGGTGCTCCAGACGGACGAAAGCGAGACCTCCGTCACTTTGCGGTTCGAAGTGATCGACACCGGCATCGGGCTCTCCCCCGAGGCGCAGGCAAAAATGTTTCAGGCATTCACGCAGGCGGACAGCTCCACGGCCCGCAAGTACGGCGGAACGGGACTAGGCCTGACGATCTGCAAACGGCTTGTGGAGTTGATGGACGGGCAGATCGGTCTTCAATCGATCCCCGGACAGGGCACATGCATCTCGTTTACCGTTCGGTTCGCGCTACCCAAAGACGCCGCCCCGGCAGTGCCCCCTCCGACGCCCGTCAAAAGCTTGGCCGGTCTTCGAGTGCTCCTGGTCGACGACAACGCGACGAATCGAAGCCTGCTCCAGTACCACGTTTCCGCCTGGAAGATGGAACATGAAAGCGCCGTGGACGGTCCCCCGGCCTTGGCCCTGCTGCGCAAGGCGTCGCAAGACGGAACGCCGTTCGATCTCGCTATCATCGATGTGCATATGCCGGAGATGAACGGCCTGGAGCTCTGCCGCTTGATCAAAGAGGATCCCATGATCTCCGGGACACATCTGATCCTACTGACTGCAGCCGGCCAACGGGGAGACAGCCTGGCGGCGAAGGAAGCCGGCGCCGCCGCCTATCTCACCAAGCCGATCCGCGAACGCCACCTGGCCGACTGCATCCGGTTGATCTTCAGCCGCGAAGACCCCTCCGCCGCAGGGCCGCTCATCACTCGGCATACGGTGACCGAGGCGCGGACGAGACCGGCGCATCGCGTCCTCGTCGTAGACGACAACCCGGTCAACCAGCGCGTGGCGGTGAAGATGTTGGAGAAGCTGGGATGCCGGGTGGATTTGGCCAGCAACGGCATGGAGGCTCTGGCGGCCGTCTGCCGACACCAGTACCCCTTGGTGTTCATGGACTGCCAGATGCCCGAGCTTGACGGGTTTGAAACCACCCGCTTGATTCGTTCTCAGGAGCCGCCCGGCACGCATCTGCCCATCATCGCCATGACGGCGAATGCGATGGAAGGCGATCGAGAGCGTTGCCTGGAAGCCGGCATGGACGACTTCGTCAGCAAACCCATCATGCCCGCCCATTTGCGGGCCGCAGTCGACCGCTGGCTCCCGCAGACCCCGTCAGGAAACGAGGGCGCCCGTCCCGGCTCCGCGGAAGGAAGTGATCGTTGACAGAATCGCCCGCTCCGACTAGGATACGGCCGTTGCAAGGAGGTCCGACGTCCGCGTGAGTCATCAGTCCCCGCCCGATTCCCCACAACCAGTCGCTTCCGCCGAATCGATCAACCGCGTCGAGCACGTTTTCGAGACGATCGTGTTTTCCAGCCGGTGGATCCAGGCGCCGCTCTACGGCGGCCTGATCGTGGCTGAGCTGCTTTACGCATACAAGTTCCTGGTTGAGCTGTGGGAGATGATCTATCACATCCAGGACCACAGCGAGACGGTCTTTATGCTCGGTGTCCTCTCCCTGATCGACATCACCATGGTGGCGAATCTGCTGACCATGGTCATCATCGGAGGCTACGCCACCTTCGTCAGCAAGTTGGATTTGGAGGGGCATCGCGACCGGCCGGACTGGCTCACACACGTCGATCCCGGCACCATTAAGATCAAGCTGGCGGCCTCGTTGATCGGCATTTCCAGCATCCATCTGCTCAAGGCCTTCGTCAACATCTCCAACGTCGAGCCCGATCACATGAAGTGGCAGATTTTCATCCACATGACCTTCCTGGGTTCCGCCATCCTCCTCGCCTTCACCGATAAACTCATGCAGCGGGATCGCAAGCACTAACTCTTGACGGCGTTCGAGTTCCGCACTCCTGACCCGCTCATCGTGATCGTACCCCGCACGTACAGCGCGGCTACTTGGGCGCGTCGTTTGACCCCCAACTTCGTGAATACATTCGCCAGGTAGTTTTTCACGGTCTTGTCGGAGAGACCCAGCGTGACGGCTATCTCCTTGTTCGTTTTGCCTTCCGCCACCATCGGAAGCAACCGTCTCTCCTGATTGGACAGATGCGCGGTACGGGGGCCGTTCTCCCCGTCCCAGATCGCCCAGGGTCCCGGCCGACAAGACTCGGGCTTCACATTCGAAGAAAAAGCTCCCCTGCCTTCCTGTACGCCACGGATTGCCTGCAGAAGTCCGCACCGTCCGACCGTCTTCGAGAGCAGGCCCAGGGCTCCCGCTTTCGAAGCCTCCGACGGGTCGAGTTTCTCCCCCGGCTGTGTCATCACCAGGACGTGCGCTCCCGGCGCGACATTCACGATTGTGCGGCACGTCTCCAGTCCCAGGCCTCCCGACAAGCGGGCATCGATCAAAATGACATCCGGTTTCAAGCAAGCGGCCGCTGTCACCGTGGCCTCCATCGTCACCGTCTCACCGATCACCCGCACATCCTGTTGGCCGCTGAGAAACGCGCGCAAACCGATCCGCATGACGTCCTGGCCGTCGGCGATCAACACACGGGTGTATCGTTCACCGGCGCGATTGCGTTGACGTCGCCAATGTGCCGTCGCCAGTGCGCGATCGGTCGCACTGCCCATCCGGAATACCCTCACGCCCGCCTCCCTTCTCTGGTACGGTCTCGCCGTGAACCCTCGGCGACGTATGCCGGCAGGCTACCTTACCCGGCGGACAATACCTGTCGGAGAGAGCCTGTTTCTGCAATCGGATGATGTCCTACAGGTACAAGGCGTGGAAGACTGCCGGTCGTTCCGCTCGGCGGCGCGGCTGTGAGAAGGAAGGGCGTACTTATGCCGATAGTTGATGATCGATGGCGTACTTCACGAGTTCGCCGGTCGAGCGCAATTCCAGTTTCTCCAATAGCCGCGAGCGATAGGTACTGACCGTCTTGACGCTCAGCGACATATGGGCCGCAATCGCGGAGATGGACTGTCCTTTTCCCAGCAATCGCAACACCTGCATCTCCCGATCGGACAAGCGCTCGTGCAAATGGCCGGACTCCCCGGTCTCCAGAATGGAGGCCATTTGGTCGGCGAGGGCATCCGTAATGTACCGACCGCCCTGGATGAGACGCTTCACCGCCGCCATCAACTCCGACGGAGCCCGATCCTTGGTCAAATACCCGGATGCCCCGGCCTTGAAGGCCCGCCAGGCAAACTCCCGCTCGGGATACAGGCTCAGCATAAGGACGGGCAATCGCGGCTGGAGCAACTTGGCTTCCTTGAGCACATCCAATCCGTGTTTGTCCGGGAGCGCGATATCAAGGATCATGAGGTCCCAGGGCTGACGCCGCACTGCTTCCAGCGCCTCTTCCCCGGTCTTGGCCTCGACGATCTCGGAACAGAGTCCCTCGTCTTCCAGCAGGTCCCGTACGCCCCGCCGGACGACGGGATGATCATCGGCGATGAGACAACGGTACTTACTCATGGGCCACGTTCCTCCGTCGGCGACGCGGTTTCGTCGCTCCTGTTGCGCGCGTTGGCACTGAAGGTTTATCGGACCCCACAGGGATCCTGGCCTGGACCGACGTCCCGACGCCGGGGGTGGAGACGATGTCCACCTGCCCCGCGAGAATTTCCACTCGTTCTCGAATCCCCCGCAGGCCGAACCCTCCGAATGGAGACAGCCCCGCGACGTCGAACCCGACACCGTCGTCTTTCACGATCAGATTCCACTCCCCCCTCCCCTCGTGAACTTCCACGGAGACGTGCCGGGCCTGCGCGTGGCGGATCACGTTGGTGAGCAATTCCTGAACGATTCGATAGACGGCGGTTTCTACCGTCGGAGACCGCGGTGCACGGCGTTCGCCCCGGTCAAACTGCAGCGTACAACGTAGCCCGGTCCTCGCCTGCACATCCGCGATCAAGGCGTCCAGCCCGGCCTTGAGCCCCAATTCATCCAGCACCGGAGGGCGCAGAGCCCGCACCACTTGGCGCAGCCGGGTGAACAGGAGATCCGTCGTCTCAAGCGCGCGCGCCAATCGCTCCCGGCTACGCCCGCCGGCAGACTTCATCCCTCCGGCCAAGCTCCGGGTGACCGATGTCAGGTCGAATTTGAGTGAGGTGAGCAGTTGTCCCACTTCGTCATGCAATTCACGGGAGAGCCGTCGGCGCTCGTTGGACTCGACCGTCTGTAGCTCCTGCGACATAGCTCGGAGGCGGTGGTAGGCGGCCTCCAGCGAAGCGTAGGCCCGCCTCGGTCCCGTCACGTCGATCATCGCGCCGATCAATCGAACCGCCTTCCCTTCCTCGTTCCGTACGATGTGCGCGCGGTCCAAAAAGTGCCCATAGGTGCCGTCCGCCAGGCGAAAGCGGTATTCCGCGGCGAAGGTGCGTAGGTCGGACTGGACGGCCCCTTCCGCCAGCGTCAGGATGCGCTCCTTGTCATCGGGATGAAGCCGGCTGATCCAAGCCTCGATGCTCGGCTCGGTCCGCGGATCGTAGGCGAACCGCTCGCAGGCGTTCGGGCTCCACCAATGGTCATTCGTGGTCAGATCCCAATCCCACAGAATGTCGTTGGTGGCTTCCGCGACGAGCCGGAAGCGCTCCTCGCTGTCCCGAAGCGACTGCTCGTTCCGATACCGTTCCATGGCGATCCCGCCCAGATAGGTGCCGGTTTCAATCAGGTCGCGCTCCCTTGCCGACGGGGGGCGAGGCGTACGGCTGTAGACCGCAAACGTACCCATCACCTTGCCTTCCCGGTTGCGGATCGGCGTCGACCAGCATGCCCGAAGCCCATGGCGTAAGGCGATCTCCCGAAAATCCTCCCATCGCACGTCTTCGGCAATTTCGGAGACGATCACGGTTTCGTTGTGATACGCCGCCGTCCCGCAGCTCCCCGCCGCGGGACCAATCTTGACCCCGTCGACGGCGGCATTGAACTCGGAAGGCAAGCTGGGCCCTGCCGCATGCCGCAATCGGTTCCCGTTCAGGATCAGAATCGAGCTGAGAATCCCATCACCTTGCGCTTCGACGACCCGACACAGTTGGGTCAAGGTTTCGGTCAGCGGAGCATTCCTGGCAATCAGTTCCAGGATAGCCCGCTGCCCCTCACGCAAGGATTCTGTCCGCCTGCGGTCGGTCACATCGAGCAGGACGCCGACCGCGCGCTCGATGTCTCCATTCTTTCCATAAAACCCCCGCCCCTTGGCAAACAGCCACCTGATTTGTCCACCCGGAAGTCGGACTCGGTACTCAGCCTGAAATTCAGTCCGCTCGCGCATGCTCTCGCCGAATCGGCGCACCACTTCCACTCGGTCATCCGGATGGATGCGCCCCGTGCAATCCCCATAGGTCGCCTGCTCCCCAGCCTCGAATCCGAACATTCTCAGCGCACGGTCTGAGAAGGTCGTTCGGTCCGAGCCCACGTCGTAGTCGAACGTCCCTTCCTCGGCCGCTTCGAGCGCCATCCGGAGTTCGGCCTCACGGTCCCCCAATGCCCGCTCCGCTCGTTTGCTCCCGGTGATGTCCTTGGCGTAGGCCACGCGCGAGAGCGGGCGCCCATGTTCGTCCCTGATCACCGTCACTTCCATCCACACGGGAAAGGTCGTTCCATCCTTGCGCTGGTGCAGGCTTTCGTAGGAGAGATGGCCGCCCTGATCGATGGTCCGAAGCCGTTCCTGCATATACGCACGTGCTTCCGGCGCATAAATGCTGATGATCGGCCGGCCGATCAGTTCCTCGACCTCGTACCCCAGCTGCCTCGCAAAGGCCTGGTTGACCGACAGAAGAGTGTCGGTCTTCACATCGCCGTAGGCCAGCCCGAACTCGGCCTGTTCAAACACCTGCTTCCACCGATGGGCGTCGAGATCCAAGAGCTTTCGTTCGGTGATGTCGGACATCGACCCCACCATCCGGTTGACCTGTCCCGCCTCGTTGCGAACCGCTTTCCCCCGGCTTCGCATCCAGCGATAGCGTCCGTCCTTATGGAGCAACCGGCATTCCACATCGTAGGGAATTCCTTGCCCGAGATGCTCACGAACCGCAACGCCGACTTTTTGGGCGTCATCCGGATGCACTCTCGAAAAAAAGGCCTCCTCCCTGTTCGGCAGTTCATGTTCGGCAAAGCCAAGCAGTTCCTTCCAGCGGCGCGACAGGTACAGGCGGCCGGTCAACGGATTCCAATCCCAGACTCCGTCCGAGGTGCCCTCCAGGGCTAAGGCGAACCGCTCTTCGCTTTCTTTCAACCGTTGCTGGGCCTTTTCCCATGCAAGTTCGCTTCCGGCACGCCCCGCACTCGTCCGCAGCAGCGCTTCCGCCCAGGCCGGATCCCGCAGGGGCGCACGCCCCAGAAGCGCGATCCAACCGATGGATTCGCCTGTTCCCGATGGAAGAACCAACGCCATGTACGAGGAGACGCCGAAGCGCCGGAGGACATGATCCTGTGGAAACAAGGTTTGGACATCGGCGGGATAATGACAAAACCCCCGTTCGATCACGGTCTCGCAAGGCGTGCCGGCCACGTCGTAGTCGAAATCCTTGATGGGTCCGTCCGGGCCACAGCCGGCCAAGGCTTGCGCCCGGCGCGTACCGAGCAGGGCCAATGAACAGAATCCATACTCCGCTCCGGTGGCACGCGTGAGCCTTTCGACAAGGTCCTGGAGAAACGCCAGGCCGAACGACTCTCTCGTCCCGGCTATCACCTGGAGGACTTCTTCGCTTCGCTTCTGATAGCCGAGATCCCTGACCGTGACGACATGCCCTTCGCATCGGCCTCCCCGCAACAGCGGCTCTACGGTCCAGCTGACGCGGGCGATCGAGCCGTCCTGTCTGAGAAATCCATCGTCGCCGCATCGGCTCGTCGCGTCCATGGCGCAGGCGTGTCGGAGTTCGCAGGCCTCGTCCGGCATGCGCCGTCGATCCGAGTCATGAGAATGGACGGTATCATGCAGGGACCGACCGACCAGGTCCGAGGAGGTCAGACCGAGAAGCCGTTCTGCCGCGTGAGTGACGTACAGGACCCGCCCATCGCACCCGGTCACGATGACGGCTTCCTCCATCTGCGCCGCGATGATCTGCATGGGTGCCTGGCCGACAGCGAGTTGATCCCGCCGCATCCGGCGCAGGGTCAGCTGTGCGGTCACCTGCCCTGCCAGTCGTTCCAACATCAGTGCGTCTTCATCCTTCGGCGCACGAGGAACCCGATCCATGACCGCGAGAGTGCCCACCGCATAGCCGTCTTCCGTCACCACCGGCACGCCGCAGTAATACCGTACATGGGGTGCGCCAGTGACGAGTTCATGAGCGGAAAACCGGGGATCGACCTGCGCATCGCAGACAATGAGCGGAACTCGACTCGTCACGGTGTGAGACGAAAATCCGGCGGAGCGGCTGACCTGCCCCCTATCAAGTCCCACCCTGGCCTTGAACCACTCTCGTTCACGGTCGACAAAGGCGACGACGGCAAAGGGGGCGTTGCAAAGCGAAGCGGCCAACTGCGCAAGGTCGTCGAAGGCGGTTTCAGGAGAGGAGTCAACGATCCCGTAGCGCGCGAGAGCGCTCACGCGATCGGTCTCACCAGATAGTAGGGCGTGCGTCACGCGTGCAGCACTCCCGAGCGGTGCGGTCAACGCAACTTACGTAGGTATGGGTATCGCGTTCTTACCACAATTCTCCAGGCAAGGACCAGGGCCGAACGGGATCGCCGTAGGCCCGTTCGGCCTCCGCGGTCACACGTATCGCGCTCGGGAGAATTAGGACCAGGCGGCAGCGAGCGTCCCGTCGGCGCTGCGCCAATGCGGGGTCCAGGCCAGCACGACGAGTTTGACCGCAATGTTGGATTTACCGGGCTTGATGGAGAGGCTTTCGAGTCGTTCGGTCAGGGGATCTATTGCCGCCGCCAACGCGTCGCTTTCAGACTTGAATTGGGATTCGAGGTCGACCAGTTGCTGCTGGAGAGCCGCGACATTATCCTCCGCCTGACCGACGTCCTGCGTCTCTTTGAGCACGCGTCCCGCACTTCGAATCGCGGTGGCGGCCCGGCCGATGTTGGTGGCGCTGATGGTCTTGCGGCCCAGAAACGCGCCGAGTATCGACGCCCCGACGGAGAACGCGGCCTGCACCTGACTGGCTCTCGATTCACTCTGCTGCTTCGCCTTGGCCTGCTCGGCGCGCCGGACGCGGTCCTGAAGCGCGGCAATCTTCGGGGCGTATTTTTGCCGAAGCGTCTCCGCCGCTCGATCTCGTTGCTCACGTCCGGCTTGTTGCAGCCGCACACGGAAATCGCGCTCGGATTCTCCCGGCGTCGACACCGTTTTGCTGCTCGGACTTTTGAGCATCTCGATCTTCTGCGTCCGAAACAACCACCCGGCGAAGTCTCGGCTCCAATCCGCGTAGTTCTTCGACTTGGCGGCGCTTCCCGGCAGGGGAAGGAACTGCGCGCCGTCCTGCGGCGACGATTCCAAATCCTCCGGCGCAAGGTCCGCGGCAACGGCATGGTCCCAGTCGACTGGTACCGCCCCGTCGGAGATGGGCGCGAGCAGCCTCACGGCCCGGAAGTGATCAATGCCGCTCTTCGCATCGGCGAACCGGACTTGCGCAACACCGAGCAACATCGGCGCGTACACCAATGTGCTCTCTTGCGGGGCCGAGCCCCGCAGGGGGATAAATTGCTGCGGCACGTCGGGCGGAAGGATGGGACGTGCAGCGTGAGGCGCAAGCCGCGAGACGTTGGGCGATGCGGACGGAGTCGCTGCCGGTTCACCTCTCCCGTCTACGCTTTCACGTCTTCGCGGGTCCATCAAGATTTTGATCTGGCCACGCGTCAACGGCCCCCGCAAATAAGAGAGGCACCAGCGGGTTTCGAACACCACCGGTTCGTCCTCATGAACGTTGTTCATTAAAAAGATGCGGTTCCCGAGACCCGCAAGGATCTGTTCCATTCGCCCTCGATCGAATTTCTTCCCCGCGCCGGCGGAAGCCCCTTCCAACCCCTCGAGCACACGGGCCTTGTCCCGTTCGGTCTGCAACCGCCCGATGAACCACGTCCCGGTGTTGGCCAACCCTTTGTAATCGAGGTCGACCGGATTCTGCGTCGCCAACACCACACCCAATCCGAAAGCCCGGGCCTGTTTGAGCAACGTCATCAGAGGCAGTTTCGAAGGGGGATTGGCGACGGGCGGGAAGTATCCGAAAATCTCATCCATATACAGGAGGGCCCGCAGACTCGTCGTGCCGGATTGCGCCCGCATCCACCCGACCATCTGACTCAAGAGCAGGGTCACGAAAAACATCCGCTCCGCATCGTTCAAATGCGCGATGGAGAAGATCGTGATCCGCGGTTTACCGGAGGCTGTGTACAGGAGCGATTGCACGTCGAGCGCCTCGCCTTCCAGCCAGGCCTGGAACCCGGGGGCTGCAAGCAGGTTGTTCAACCGCATCGCCAAGGCAAACCGCTCCTTCGACGGGAAGAACGAGTCCATGTCCAACACGCCGATTTTCGCCAACGGCGGACTTTGAATGGCGTGGATCAACGCCGCGAGATCGAGATCCTTCCCCTCTCTCCACGTTCGGTCCAGTATCGTAGAGAGCAAAATATGTTCTCGGCTTTGAATGGGGTCGGCTTCGATTCCCAGCAAGCCCAGCAAACTCGTGACGGTCGTGCTGATGCGTTCCCGCAGCAGCTCGGCGTCGTCGAGGACATCCTGTCCCGGCGCGGCAAACGACTTGAGGATGGAAACCGGCAACCCCGCGGTACTCCCCGGCGTGTAGATGCTGAAGTCGGCCGCATCCCGCAGCCGCTGAATTCGCGCGCCGTCCTCCTGCCAGGAGGCCAGCCCCTTGGTCCAGAGTTCCGCTTGGGCCTTGGCGTAATCGGCCGGCGACAATCCTTTCTTCCTCGCCTCGTCTTCGTTGATCCAGGGTTGAAAATCTTCCCCCTTCAAACTTGGAAACGTCAGCAGCAGATTGCCCAGATCGCCTTTGGGATCGATGACGATCGCAGGAATGTTATCGATCGCCGCTTCCTCCAACAATGCCAGACAGAGGCCGGTTTTCCCGCTTCCGGTCATCCCGACGCAGACCGCGTGCGTGACGAGATCCTTGGAATCGTACAGCAACCAGCCCGGCTTGCCCTGCTTGGTTGCCAAGTCATAGGGGCGCCCCAGGTAGAACACACCGAGTTTCTCGAAATCCTCAGCGGAACGCGCGCCGTCTCGCTCGGGCGCTGCGGGTTTGGTCGATTTGGAGGCCGGTTTCGCTTTCGGATCGGTCTTTTTCGGCGGCATGGGTCGTGACTCCGGGCTAGGATTTGAGGGTCGGTTCACGAGATGAGTTCCGGCATTCTAGTAACGCAAGCAACGGACTGCAAGCATCGTCCCATCGAAACGGAGCGAGTGACAGGCCCCGTGCCTGAGTGGTTGCGAAATCGGTATCAGTACGTGCACTATGCGCGGATGATTCGATATAGGCATCGGTGGCTGCTCGTCTGTCTCACCTCCCTCGTGCTGACCGTTCCCCCTCCCGTTCTGGCCGAGCCCCCGGCCCAAAGCGTGCACTGGGGCGCGATGGCCTTCCCCGACCATGATGCAACCCTGACGTTAAGCACCGCGGTCGTCGACCGGTTCACCGAATTCGACGGGGAGGGCAGGCGCTATAACGATAGTCGCGAGACGATGGGCTTCAACTTTTTTACCGTGAGCGGAACCAGACGGCTGACCTCCATGCCGGGCTGGAATTTCAGCTTCACGGCCGGGGCCGGTCCGACCAGGGACGGACCCAGCCGGTTCCTTCAGAACGATGTGATTCACAAGCTGCGCGGGTTTTCGCCGGTCCCGGTCGGGAACAAGCGTGACGCCGACGACTTCATGTTGAGCAGCTCGCTGACGAGATGGTTCGGCCTGCTCGGATCGAGCGACGTGTTCTTTGCCGGAGTGGGCGGCGCGGCAGGCTCGCTCTACTACGAACCCTATGCGCAAGCCGGCTTTCGACGTCTGGCATTGCTCGCACCGATTCCATGGATTGGAGACTATGTTCGCTTTTCCGGGCTGGCCCGTTACGGACGCCCCTACAGCGGCGCTGCGTTTCACCAGGTCGCGCCGCAATCGTACATCGTCCAAGCCTCGGTCGGTCTCGGCAACTACCGCGACTGGAACGAATGCACCCCGTGGGAGATCGAGTTGGCGCTGACGGTGGACTCAGGACTGTTCGTGGATCATCGAGGAGATTCGTTGGAAGAACGATTCGTCTCGCTGGCGCTCCGCTATTCTGCCTTCAGCTTTGAAACCTGGAACGACCTCATCAACCAAAAGGACTATGGCCCCACCTTCGGGGCGCGGCTGACCTTCGATCTGCTCTATATGTACGAGCGCTGGTGGCAATAGTTCACCACTCCTTGAACACGAAGAACACGGCCCCCACCATCATCCCGAAGCCCACCAGATAGTTCCACTTGAGCGGCTCCTTCAAATACCATACTGAAAACGCACAGAACACCACCAAGGTGATCACTTCTTGGATCGTTTTCAGTTGAGCGGCCGTGAATTCGTAATGCCCGATGCGATTGGCGGGAACTTGAAAGCAATATTCGACGAACGCGATCCCCCAACTGACCAAGATCGCTTGCCACAGCGGCACATTTTTGTATTTGAGATGGCCGTACCAGGCAAAGGTCATGAAGATGTTGGAGATGGTCAGCAAAATAATGGTGTGCATGAATGTTCTCTCACTTGTTTGGAAGCGGGCACTGTTTGCAATTCGCAACGGTGATGTCTTGCGGGTGTGAACGGCAGTGGAAGCCGTTTATACGAGAAGTGGGTTGCGATCGTGAATAAAGCAATGGTGAGTCGCTTAGAGTGATGCACTGAGATTGGCTACCGCGAGAGCGTCCGCCGATTGATTTGCTGCATCCGAGCCGTCTTGATGTCGATAAGACGATGGCCGCAAGGAGGGCGCCGAGGTGCGACGGCCTGCGATCCTTATCGCGTGTAAGAGTCGTACGCGACCCGCGGGAGCAGACAGATGCTCACGCCGTCCATCGCATCATGTCGACTCCAGAAAGATCGCTTTCCCGTCCCGCTCACACCCCCGCTTCCTTCAACACCTGCCCCGTATAGGATCGCTTGGACTTGGCAATCTCGGACGGTGGGCCTTCGGCGACAATTTCACCGCCGCGGTCCCCCCCTTCCGGCCCGAGATCGATCAGCCAGTCGGCGTTCTTGATCACGTCGAGATTGTGCTCGATGATCACGATGGTATTCCCCGCTTCAACCAGCCGGTTGAGTACGTCGAGGAGCCGCTGTGTATCGGCGAAGTGCAGGCCGGTCGTCGGTTCGTCGAGGATATACATCGTGCGGCCGGTCGGCCGTTTGGAGAGTTCGCGAGAGAGCTTGACCCGTTGGGCCTCCCCGCCCGAGAGGGTTGTGGCCGATTGCCCCAGCTTGACGTAGTGCAGACCGACGTCGTGCAGAGTCTGGAGTTTCGCCTTGATGTGGGGGATGTGTTCGAAGAACTCCAGGGCGTCATCCACCGTCATGTTCAGGATGTCGGCGATGCTCCGGCCCTTGTAGAGGATATCCAACGTCTCCCGGTTGTACCGTTGCCCCTTGCAGACTTCACAGGTCACATAGACGTCGGGAAGGAAATGCATCTCGATCTTGATCAGGCCGTCGCCCTGGCAGGCCTCACAACGCCCGCCCTTCACGTTGAAGCTGTAACGCCCCGGCTTGTAGCCGCGGACGCGGGACTCCGGCAGGTTCGAGAACAGATCGCGGATGAAGGTGAATAGGCCCGTATAGGTAGCCGGGTTCGATCGGGGCGTCCGCCCGATGGGCGACTGGTCGATGTCGATGACCTTGTCCAAGGCCTCGACACCCGACAATTCCCTGCAGCCGTCGATCTTCGGTTTCTTGTGGTAGAGCAGTTGCGAAAGCGAATGGAAGAGCACCTCCAACACCAGCGTACTCTTGCCGGAACCGGAGACGCCGGTCACGCACGTCATCAACCCGAGCGGGATCTTGACCGTGACACCTTTGAGGTTGTGTTTCTTCGCACCGACGACCGTCAGGAACCCTTTCGGCTTACGGGTGCGCTGCGGCAAGGCCACCGCCATCTGCCCCTTGAGATACTGCCCCGTCAATGAATTGGGATTGGCCTTGATCTGGGCAGGGGTCCCCTGCGCGACGATCTTGCCGCCGTGCGTTCCGGCACCGGGGCCCAGGTCGAGAATATAGTCCGCCGCGTCCATCGTTTCGGCATCGTGCTCGACCACAAGCACGGTGTTGCCGAGGTCCCGAAGGCGCAGAAGGGTCTGCAGCAGCCGCCGGTTATCCCGCTGGTGCAGGCCGATTGAGGGCTCGTCCAGAATATAGAGGACCCCGACCAGTCCTGAGCCGATTTGCGTCGCCAGGCGAATCCGTTGCCCCTCGCCACCGGAGAGCGTGGCCGCCGGCCGGTCTAAGGTCAGGTAGTCCAGGCCCACATTGACCAGAAACCCCAAGCGCTCGCGAATCTCCTTGAGAATTCGATGGGCGATGACCAGCTCGCGTTCGCTGAACTTGAGCCCGCTGAAAAAATCCGCGGCCGACCGTACGGACAGGCTGGTGACCTCGGCGATCGAGCGCTTATTGATCTTGATGGAGAGACTTTCGGGTTTCAGTCTCGCGCCCTGACAAGTCGGACAGGGCTCCAGCAGCGTGAAATCCTCGTCCTCGGGACAGCCGGGCGTCATCGCATACCCGATGCCGTCGCAGGCCGGGCAGGCGCCGTGGGGACTGTTGAACGAAAACACCCGGGGGGTAATCTCCGGGTAACTTACCCCGCAGGTGATGCAGGCTAGGTGCTCGCTATAGAGTCGGGGCTTGCCATGTTCTGCCAGCACACCGACCAATCCGCCGGCCAGCTTCAGCGAACTCTCGACCGACTCCGCCAGCCGGCGGGCCAATGCTTCGCCCGGCTTCATGATCAATCGATCGACGATGATCTCGATCGTATGTTTCTTCTGCTTGTCGAGCGCGATGTCGTCCCCAAGGTCGACCAGCTCCCCGTCGATGCGCGCGCGCACATATCCGGCCCGCCGCATCTCGAGCAGCTCTTTCCGGTACTCGCCTTTTCGGCTGCGCACGATCGGCGCCAGGATCTGGAACTTCGCGCCTTCCGGCAACTCTCGGATGGCATCGACCATCTGCTGGACGGTTTGCGCCGTGATCTCCTGGCCGCACTGAAAACAATAGGGCCGCCCGACCCGGGCGAAGAGGAGTCGCAGGTAATCGTAGATCTCGGTGACCGTGCCGACCGTCGACCGGGGATTGTGGCTGGTACTCTTCTGCTCGATGGAAATTGCGGGAGACAATCCCTCGATGGAATCCACATCGGGCTTGCCCATCTGTTCGAGGAACTGGCGGGCGTAAGCCGAGAGGGACTCGACATAGCGCCGCTGCCCCTCGGCGTAGATGGTGTCGAACGCCAGCGAGGACTTGCCGGAGCCGCTGAGTCCCGTCACGACGACCAGCTTGTCCCTTGGAATCTCGACATCGAGATTCTTGAGATTGTGCTCCCGCGCGCCTTTGATGACGATGGAATTGCTCATGGGAGGCGGGATTATACCATGGGCTTCCCGGCTGCCTCGATGATCCGCGTATCTCCGTTCCCTTAGGGAACTCTCAGTGAGGCCGGGCTACAGTTTCTCAGCCGTCTCTCCGATACAGTGCCGTACAAGCGCAACGCCACCACGCCACACACCGGATCAGGACCTCCACATGCAGAATGGTCTGGAACAGTATAAGCGCAACATCAACCAATTGTTCGGGACCTGCGTCGAGATTTTGAACGTCGGCCGCTCGCTGCAGCAACTGTCGCTGTCGATGCAGATCCTTGCCAATAACGGAGTGGTCCAGGCTGCGCGTATCAGCGGCGGGAAAGGGCGCCCGATGCTGGCACTGGTCGAGATCCTGAGCAATATCCCCAAAGAAATCAGGCCGGAGGTCAAGCACATCGAGGACCTATGTGCGACCCTCGCCCGTCTGACGGCGAGTAGCTCAAGCATCATCTGGCGGTATCATCAACTGGTCGCAAGCCTCTTGTTCGTGGTCTCGGAATCGTCCCAAGCGAACAAAACCGAATCCCCCGACCTGTCGCGACTCCAGTTCATCAGTCAGGAGGACCTGGTCCTGCTCGTTCGGCACCCGTCGCTGGCAGCGGCGCAGGGCCTGGAACGGCATAACTACGCGTACGTCGCCGAACTCTGCGGATCGGATCTGACACACTTGCATGCGGAATTGACGGCCGCCCTGCGTTGCTTGGAACAAACCCATCAGGCCTTGAACGGGCTGAAAACCATCGGATTGACGGTTCGCTACATGGCCTTCTGTATCGCATCGGAAGCGGCCGGGCTGGCCGAGGCCGAGGCCAACTTTAAAACGCTGGCGATGGAAATCAGCGAGGTCGTCGACGACCTCGATACCAAGATGAAAGCCATGCGGGGGTCGATCGACCATGGATGCGAAGTCTTGAGCTCGCTGCTGAAAGGACACATCTATGCAGAGTAAGGTGCTCTTCAACAACGACGGTCATCAATGGATCGTACTTGGACGCGACCCGGCCAAGGACAGCCATGTGATCGACACGAACGAGTATGCGATCATCCATAAGGGCAAGGCGATGCTGCTCGATCCGGGCGGCGTTCAGATCTTCCCCCATGTGCTCGCCGAATTGGCCAAGTATGTGCGGATGCAGGACATCGAGGTCATATTCGCCAGCCATCAGGACCCGGACATCGTGTCTTCCCTCGCCATGTGGATCGACCTGAATCCCAGAATCGAAACCTACTGTTCGCGCCTGTGGACGAGCTTTGTCAGCCATTTCAGCGCCGGCACGGTCATCAAGCTGAACGGAATTCCGGACGAAGGCATGCGGATCAAGATCGGCGAGCGAGGGCCGGAAATGCAGGCCGTGCCAGCCCATTACTGCCATTCGTCGGGCAATTTTTCGCTCTACGATCCGATCGCGGGCATTCTGTTCTCCGGTGACATCGGGTCGGCTCTTGTGCCGAACCATGAAGCCAGCCTGGTCGTGACGGATTTCCAGCAGCACATCCAATATATGCGCGGCTTCCACCTTCGGTGGATGCCCTCGACCGCAGCCCTGCGCGGTTGGGTGCAACGCGTGCGTGCGATCAACCCCCGTATGATCTGCCCGCAACACGGGTCGATTTTCGAAGGCGACATGGTCATCCAGCTTCTGGACTGGTTGGAGAGCCTCGAGGTCGGTCAGTGGACGAATGAACCGCCCCAAGCTGCCGCTCGCGCCGCGGCCTAAGCCGCGGCGCCCCCTGCGCCTCCTCCGTCCCCTCCCGAACCTTGACAAAGCGTGAAACCGGGTGCTACCACGCTGGCATGCTACGCGTTGAGGACCCGTCTATTCCGCAACAGTCGCCGGCTGCACCTCGGGCGGTCTCGACTTGGTCTGGCCAGGCTCGGGAACAGGCCGTCCAACGGATGTTCACGGCGATCGCCGGCGTCTATGACCTCAACAATACGCTGTTGAGCTTCGGGCTCCACCATCATTGGAAACGGCTCACGGCCTCCTATGTGCCGGAAGTCAGTCAGGGCCGAGCACTCGATATCGGTGCCGGCACGGCGGACCTGGCGCTCCTCGTCGAACCAAAGATGGGTCAGGGGGGGCATGTCGTCGCCTCGGACTTGAACTATGCCATGCTGGCGGAAGGCTCCCGCAAAGTGTCGAAGCGGGGACTCCGTTCGCGCATCACTTGCCTCCAAGCCAATGCCGAGCGACTGGGGTTTCCGGACGACACCTTCCATGCCGTGACGACCGGGTTCTGCATGAGAAACGTCGGCAACTTGATGCAGGCGTTCATGGAAATCAGGCGCGTCCTGAGACCTGGCGGCCGCTTCGTCTGTCTGGAGTTCTCGCGACCGGTCTACGGGTGGCTCCGCAGGCTCTATGACTGGTACTCGTTCCGCCTGCTGCCCTGGGTGGGGACGAAGGTGGCCGGCGACCGCACGGGCGTCTACGAATACCTCCCCGCCTCGATCCGCACCTTCCCGGAGCAGGAGCGGCTTGCCGCCCTCTTAAAGGAAGCCGGATTCCGCACAGTGGAGTATCGCAACCTCACGGGCGGCATCGTGGCCATCCACGTGGCGACAAAGTAGCAAAGAGCCTATCGCGTATGGCCTATACCCTGAACCCGGAGCAATCGATCCCGTTTCTGCCATAGGCTATACGCCATGAGCCATCAGCTCCTATGAATTCTATTCTCTACATCTTTCTCCCCTGCAAAAAGGTCTACCCGATCGGGGTGACGTACCTGGCTGACTTCATCCACCGCCGAAAGCCGGAAGTCCGCCAACGCATTCTCGACTTGTCGCTCTTTCCGGAGTCCCAGCGCAGTCAGGCCGTCCGGGATGCGGCGCTGGAGTTTAAGCCCGATCTGGTCTGCTTCTCCTGGCGCGACATCCAAATCTTTTCACCCCATGAAGGCGACGCCTCGCTGGAACACGCGTTCAATTTTTATTTCGCCAGCAATCCGGTGAAACGGGTCATGGCCTCATTTGCTGGGCTGAAACAGCTCTACCGCTATTACAGTCACATTCGGGCCAACCTGTCGTACCCGTGGCTGATCCGCAAGGAGTTCCCGAAGAGCCAGATCATGGTCGGTGGCGGTGCGTTTACCGCCTTTGCCGAGCAGTTGATCGAAAAGTTGCCGGAAGGCACGATCGGCATCCTCGGCGAGGGAGAGGATGCGATCCTCAAGGTGGTCACCGGAGAATCCCTCGAGGGAGAACGGTACATCGTTTGGGAGGGGGGACACATCCGCAAGGGAGAACAGCGAGCGCCGGCCCTGCTGGATGCCTTGACCGTAGATCTCCCCTATCTGACGTCGATTTTCCCCCAGCATGCGGCCTATCAGGACGAATCGATCGGGGTTCAGACCAAGCGTGGCTGCCCGTACGACTGCGCCTTCTGCCTGTATCCCTACATCGAAGGCAAGCGCGTGCGCTACCGGCCGCCGGAGATGGTAGTGCGCGATATCGCCCAACACTATCATCAGTGGGGGGCGCGCCGGTTTTGGTTTACCGATGCTCAATTCATCACGGGCAAGGAAGCCTACCCGCAGTGCACGGAAATCCTGGAACGAATCCTCAGCGAAAAGCTCGCTATCGAATGGTCGGGCTATATCAGAACCTCGTTGATCACACCTGAACTGGCCAAGCTGATGGTGCGGTCCGGGGTCGGCGACCTCGAAGTGGCGATCACCTCTGGTTCCCAAGAGGTCCTAAACAACCTCCATATGGGGTTCAAGCTCGAGCGGCTCTATGACGGGTGCCGTTACCTGGCGGAAGCCGGCTTCAAGGGCAAAGTCATCCTGAACTATTCGCTGAATTCCCCGAAGGAAACCGAAGAAAGCCTGCTCCAGAGCGTTGAGTCGTACAAGAAGGTCGCCTCGATCCTCGGGGAAGAGCGGGTGTTCCCTTTGATGTTCTTCCTGGGAATCCAACCCAACACCGATCTTGAGCACCGGTTGCTGGAGGAGGGATACCTCTCTGCCGGCTATAACCCCCTGATGCTGACCCCCACGAGCATCAGAAAACTGCTCTATAACCCTGCGCCGCTGAACAAGCTGATCGCCAAGGCCTGCCTCACCGCCTGGCAGCGCAAAGAGGGCAGCCGCGACCCGCGGGCTTGGACCGGGTTACTTTCTCAAACCGGCGCCGATCAAGGCCGGGTTCAAACCTCGGCTCAATATGCCGACGGGAATCTGATCCGTGGTGTAGAGAACAACTCCGGACGCGATGCTCTGCTCACGTTGGAAGAGATCCTGCGGTCGCGACGGCCCGCTCAACCGACTGCCGCTCCGACAGAAAAGTCCGCTGTTGGTTCAGTGAGTTAGCGCCGGACCCTCCATCCCGATCCCGGCCGTGGTTTGCTTGCAATCCGAAAGAAGGCGGTGCTATCATGCCCCCTCATTTTGGGGTGGAGTCTCGTTCAACCGATTGAATTTCCGGTCGGTTGCGGGGGTTCGTTCACCCCTATGATGCGTTTGCCCAGGAGGCATCTCGATGTACAAGACGATCTATATCCCCGTCGATAACTCCGACCATTCCAACCAGGCGGTCGACGTGGGAATTGAGCTCGCGAAGGTGTTCGGCTCCAAAATCGTAGGGAGCCACGTCTACGCAGCGAAAATGCACGATAAACGGTTCAAACAGATGGAGGCCGGTCTTCCCGAGGAATATCACGATGAAAAGGAACTCGACCGCCAGCGCCAGATTCACGACTCACTGATCACCCGTGGGCTCCAGATCATCACCGACTCCTACCTCGACTACGTCGACAAGAAATGCACGGAGGCAAACTTGCCGGTGGAGCGGCGCTCGCTGGAAGGTCGGAACTGGAAAGTCCTGGCGGAAGACATCACCGCCAACGCTTATGACCTTGTGATCATGGGAGCGCTGGGTGTCGGAGCGGTCAAGGACAGCGTAATCGGCAGCAACACCGAGCGCGTCCTCCGCCGGGTCCGCAATTCGGACATGCTGATCATCAAGCAGACGCAACCGATGGGCAACGGCAAGATCGTCGTCGCGGTGGACGGCAGCCCCTACTCGTTCGGCGGACTCATGACGGGCCTCGCCTTGGGCAAGGCGTTCAACCGGCCGGTCGAGGCCATTTCGGCCTTTGACCCCTACTTCCACTACGCGGCGTTCCACAGCATTTCCGGCGTCCTCAATGAAGAGGCCGGCAAGGTCTTCCGCTTCAAAGAGCAGGAGAAACTGCACGAAGAGGTCATCGACAGCGGCTTGGCCAAGATCTATCAATCGCACCTCGACATCTCCCGAGAAATCGCGCAGGCCGAACAGACCGACATCAAGACCACCTTGCTGGACGGAAAAGCCTTCGAGAAGATCATCCAGTACGTGCGCAAGGAGAATCCGGCGCTCTTGATCGTCGGCCGTATCGGCGTCCACAGCGACGAAGACATGGACATCGGCAGCAACACTGAAAACCTGTTACGCGCCGCCCCCTGCAATATCTTGATTTCCAACCGTAAGTATGTGCCGCCCATCGACACGCAGGCGGAATACACCATCGCCTGGACGGAAGAAGCCTTGCGGCGGATGGAGAAGATCCCCGTGTTCGCACGCGGCGTCGCCAAGACGGCGATTCACCGCTACGCGATTGAGAAGGGCCATACGATCATCAGCAACACCGTCGTGGACTCAGCCGTGGGCCACATTCTGCCGAAGGGCGCCATGGACGCCATGCGCGCCTTGGGCGGCAGCCTCGATGCCTCCGGCATCGATCGCGACAAGATGCAGGCGGACGACGCCGTGGCGCAAGATCTCATGGGCTCCTCGCTGAGCGGGATGATGACGAAGGTGGTCGAACAGAAGCCGACCCCGACTTCTACGACCCAGGCCTATTTGGATCGTATGAGCCAGAATTATTTCGTCTGCGACGGCTGCGGATACATCGGTAAGGGCGATACCCCCGTCAAGTGCCCGGTGTGCTCCGCCGAAGGCAACCGGTTCAAACAGGTCGACAAGTCGATCTTCGAATCGGCCGCGAAGGCCGAAGGCGGCTTGGAAACGGACGTAGCCTACGACGATATTCCGATGCAATGGACCAAGGACGCCAAGGAAGCGATCCGGGCCGTTCCGGCCGGATTCCAGCGTCGGCGCGCCAAGGCCAAGATCGAGAAGAGCGCCCGCAAGCTGGGCATGACGACGATCACGCTCGAATATGCCGGGCCGATGATTCAGGAAGCCGCTGCCGAGGACTACCAGCCCATTTTCGCCAACAAGGGCACCGGAACCGCGCCCGAAGCGGCAGCCATGCTGGACAAGACCAACGGGAACGGGACCACGACCATTGGTACCGGAGCCGAGCAGGGCGACGCCCATGAGGCCCCTGCCTCCCCCTACACCTGGACGGCCGACGCGCAAGCGCGCCTCGAGCGGGCCCCGGAAGGGTTCATGCGGGAATGCACGCGCGCGTTGATCGAGAAGCATGCTGAAAAGATCGGCGCGACCGTCATCACGATGGAAGTCGCCAATGAAGGTATCGACCAGGCCAAGGGCTACATGGCGGAAGCCATGAAGACGGGCAATCTCAAGGACATGATTGCCAACCTGACCGGTCCGAAGACCGGGGCCGGCCGCTGATGGGTAAATCACTGCCGATCATCAACGTTCCTCCGATGGGAGGAATGCTGGGATCCCTTCAACAACAGATCACGCAGTTCTTCTCGCCTGGTTCGCCGTCGGCGGCGCCCAATGACGGGCGCACCGTCGACGATTTCAAACCTTACCTGGTCGCCCTCAACCTGACGAAGCGTTGCAACCTCAAGTGCGACCATTGTTATTTGGATGCGACGACGAAAGCAGGTGGTGGCTCCGACGAGCTCACGACGGAAGAATGTTTCCGGCTCATTGATCAAATCGCCGAGGTCAACAAAGGCTGCCTGCTCGTGATTACGGGCGGCGAGCCGTTGGTTCGACCCGATATTCTCGACATCGCCAAACACGCCGTCGAACTCGGCTTCATGGTGGTCTTCGGTACCAACGGCATGTTGATCAACGATCGGATGGCGAAGACGCTGGTTGAGATGGGCGTCATGGGCGTCGGGATCAGCATCGATTCGCTCGATCCGGCCACTCACGATCGGTTCCGCGGCGTGCCCGGGGCCTTCGCCAGTGCAGTGGCGGGCATTGAGGCGGCGAAACGGAACGGGCTGCAGTTCCAAGTTCATTTCAGCGCCCAGCCGATGAACTACAAGGAGTTGCCGGCGGTCGTGGACTGGGCCCACAACCTCGGCGCCCGTGTTCTGAACGTGTTCTTCATGGTCTGCACCGGTCGCGGTGAGGAACTCACCGACATTACACCGGAACAGTATGAGGAAGTGCTCGGCTATCTGGTCGACTGCCAGGACAAATACAAGGACATGCTGGTGCGGGCCCGTTGCGCCCCGCACTTCAAACGACTGGCCTACGAGAAGGATCCGAACTCCCCGATCACCAAGGCAACGGGGTACATGGGAGGCGGCTGTCTGGCCGGGACCAACTATGCGCGGGTCACGCCGAACGGCGAACTCACGCCTTGCCCCTACATGCCCCTGTCGGCCGGAAATGTACGTGACGCAAGCTTCGTCGACCTGTGGGAGCGCTCGGACATCTTCAACTCCTTCCGCTACCCGCAGCTCAAGGGGAAGTGCGGGGACTGCGAATACACCGACATCTGCGGCGGGTGCCGCGCTCGCCCCTATGTGGATCACGGCGACTGGCTGGATGAAGACCAGTGGTGCCTCTATACGCCGAAAGGCGGCGAGAAGATTCGCGTTGCATTCAACACACCGGAGGAAACCGAAGTGGCCTGGGACGAAGCCTCGCAGCTTCGCCTGAGTCGCATTCCGTACTTCCTTCGCGCGATGGTGAAAAAGGGCGTCGAGCGGCACGCACGCGAAAACGGCGTGGCCTTGATTACCGTCGACTTGATGGAAGAATTGCGCAAGAAGCGCTTCGGCAACGACGCACCGGTCTTCAAGTTCTAGGATGGGTGCCTCGTCCTTTTATTGCAGCAAGCACTGCCGCCTCACCGTTTCGGCGGCGTCCACATGTGTGACGCTCAGTATTCTTCGCGTCGTGGACCTTCACGGCTAGCGGATTTCGAATGGATTCCCTTCAAAGTATCTTCCTCGACATCAATCAGCTGATCCCCATCGTCAACCACTGGTTTCACCTGGTGTCCGCGGTCATCTGGATCGGCGGGTTGGCCTTCCTGGCCATGGCCGTCAAACCGGCCATGCGGGAAGGCGGTGTGCCCAAGGAATATGTCCGGCCCATCATCGATGCCTTCTACCGGCACTACAAGCGGGTCGCCGGCATATTGCTGGTTGTGTTGCTGTTTACAGGCGGTATCAATGTTCACTATGTGAACCAAGTGCTCACATCGCAGACCGGCCAGGGCATGCAGCACCACGGGAAGTACCTCTGGATTTTCTGCATCAAGCTCTTGCTCGTCCTCTGTCTCCTGACGCTTTTCCTCTACACCGTCATTTTCAAGTCCGAGGAGGACGAAGAGCAGGAGGAAGGGGAGGCCTACGAAGCTGTCCCGTTCCAACGCGCCGCCTTATGGATGGGATTCTTCATCATCCTTTGTGCCGCAGCCATGAAACACCTCCATCAGTAAACCGGCCTTCCCGGCCGTCTCGGCCCGATCCCGACTCCACCGGACCATCGCGTATCCTTCCGGATACCGCCACGTATGCAATTCGATACGTCCGCGCCGGTCTGCTGCAAGACGCCATTGCGATAGACGACAGCCCCCTCTCCGCGCCGCTGTACTTTCAATGAGTTGCCTCGCTTTCGCACGATCCTGTAAATCGGGTTGTATTGGTATGTGAGTTGCTTTTGCGCTATGCGGTGAAGTGCGCGTGGAGCCGCCGACGGATCACGCTGCCCGGGACAACGTGACTCCACCGTCTGCTCCGCTCATCTCCAGCTTTGGTACGGATGACAGCCCTCATGACCTCTTCGATACCGACGCCCCTTCACGCGACCGGCAATCCAGCCTGCCGCTCACGATCCACCGAACCGGGGCTCCGTGTGGACGCTTCACCGAAGCATCCACCCACAGCCGCCATCCCCCACTGTATCCTGCTGATCCACGGAATCGGGGTCGAACGCCACGGCTTCAATCGTGGACTCGGTAAGCGCATTCGTAAGACCTTTGCAAAGACAATCCGCAATCTTGGCCAGAAGCACCCCTACGGCGGACTCCAGGTTCGCGAAGTGGTTTGGTCCGGTATCACACAGCACGATCAACACCATCTCTGGCAAAGGCTGTTCCCGGATCGCCCGCCGACGGCCGATGACGGCGCATCGCTACGGTGGGGCATGTGGCTTCGCCGTCTCAGCTATTGGGCTTCCTTCAGGAAGCTGATCCTGAGTTATATCGGCGACCCCATCTCATACGTCCCTGGCTGGAGCAAGTACCAGCGCATCCACGATGAAGTGTTAACGGCAATCGAAGGGTTCCAGCACCCGGCTCCCTCGGAACCGATCCTGCTGACCATCGTGGCGCACAGCCTCGGATCGGTGATCGCGTCAGACCTATTGGCGGGCCTGAGGACGCCGAACACCCGGCGCCGATGGCCTGCGGGTGTCGCGCTTGCCAACTTCATCACGGTAGGCTCACCGCTCGCTCTCTATGTACTGCGCCATGAACTGCGGCAAGCCAGCGCGCCGACACCTGTGCAACTGCACGATCCCCACGGCGTCTGGATCAATGTGTACGATCCGCAGGACATTCTGGCCTACCCGCTCAAACAGCTGAACCGTGCCTATGACGAATCCATCCTGGCGGACTTGGAAATCAATGCCGGGCAACGCTGGAACCCACTCCATCGGCTGATGCAAATGACGCCGTTGAGTCACTTCCTGTACTGGTTCGACCACACGGTTGCCGACCTGGTCGGGCGAAAAGCCGCGTTGGACTGGCTTCGAAGCAACAACCGTATTCCCTTTCCCGAGCTAAGTCGGCATTATGAGAACTACAAGGCGTGGATCCGAGCCCAGTGAGATCATGCCCTGCCGAGTGAATTGTCAGGGCATGATGTTCGGATCTGGAACGGTGGAGGTAGGGCAATGATGCGAAAGGTTTGGCGTGTTGGGGGAGCGATCACACTAGCCATGCTGGTAGCGGCGGAGTCCGCCACCGCCATGGACTCCTGTCCCACCCGGCGGGTTACCACCACTCCCGGCGACGGGTTCCACTACCTGAACCAAGTGGGAGCCACCCAGGCGGACCAATCGCGTTATTACCACCTTTCGGGAGGCACCCAGTTCATTCCTTATGAATGGTTTCTTGCCCTTCCCGACGGCCAGGGACAGGGCTTGTTCCTCGATGATGAGCATCTCCGGCGGATCCGCTTGATGCCGGACCTGCAGCCGTCACCTCACAATCCCGATCGGCTTCCGATCGGGTTCACCAAGACGACATACGATCAGGATCCCAAGCTGTTCCGTGAATACATCGGCGTCACCTGCGCGTTCTGCCACACCAGCCACTTCACCTACATGACGCCCGACAAACGGGAACATCACCTCTACGTCGAAGGAGCGTCCTCCTTCCAAGACAACTTCGCCTTCATGAAGTCGCTGCTGGAAGCGGTATTGAGAGCGGCCAACGACGATGCTGCGTTCGACTGTTTCGCCGGCCGGGTCCTGAAATCCACGGCCGACGAACCCCGCCGCCTTCGCTTGCGCAAGCAACTCGAGGCTGTGGGGAGCAGGTTACTCAGCCGAGCCAGTCCGGAGGTTGCGACTTGGGGAATCGGACGAATCGACGCGCTGGGGCGCGCGGGAAACAGCCTGTATTCGAATCTCGACCATGACAACTACCGCTACGTCAATGCGCCCGTAAGCATTCCACCGCTCTGGAACATTCAGCATTACGATTGGGTGCAATGGAGCGGCTCGATCCAGAACCCGCTGGCCCGCAACATCGCTCAGATCATCGGCATCGGAGCAGGCCTGTTCGAGGACAAAGGTTTTCTCGACAACCCCGCGACGCGTTTTGCCTCTTCGCTCGACGTCAAGGGCCTCACCGAGCTCGAAACTCTGACCGAGACGATCCGTCCGCCTCATTGGCCCGAGGCCATCTTCGGCGCCATCGATCTTCCACGTGCCACGGCAGGAAAAGCGCTCTACAAAGCCCGCTGCAAACATTGCCATGTCCCCAAACCTCTCGAGACACCGACGGTCTTCGGCCAACGGTTTGAGCTGACGCTCGTCGATCAGGAGGAGGTGGGAACCGATCCCGCGTACCTCAAGAACTTCGCAAGCCGCACGATCGGCACGGGCCCGTTGGCCGGCTACTTCGGCACCTCAAGGATCGCGATGGGAACCGCGACACAGCGCGTGACCACGACCCTGATGGAGATGGCCGGACGGTATGAACCGAATGAATGGCTGGCCCACACTCGATACCTGGCCCGCCCCCAGGCCGGCATCTGGGCCACGCCACCGTTCCTCCATAACGGAGCGGTTCCAAACCTCTACCAGCTGTTGAGCCCGAAGGAAGAGCGCGACACTTGCTTCCTCCTTGGGGACCTCGCATTCGATCCGGTCGACATCGGCTACATCCGACACCCTTGCACCGAGACTCAGCGTTTGACTCTGCACCCCCCTGACTTCCGCTTCGACACCAATTTGAACGGGAACTCCAACCAGGGGCATGAATTTAGAAACGATGTCCCGGTCGTCAAGAACGGGATCCCGGCTCCCGTCCCCCCTCATACACTCACCAAGGACGATTGCACACTCTTGGAGACGAAGGGGAAAGATGGTTGGCTGGAGCTGAAACACCGGGGATACGCCATGACCGGTGTGATCGGATGCGCCCTGTCGCCGGAGGAGCGCAGGCAGATCATCGAGTATCTCAAGACCTGCGATCTGGACGACGTGGCCTGGAACGACACGCCCTCGCCGAAGGTGTGCCGGTCGACCGTGGCGCGCACCCGTGACTGAATGCCGCAGCCGACAGCTCGTGGCGCCGCATGAACCCAGACCGCCGGCGGCACGGACTGTCCGCCGCTTCCGTCTTCTGACATGAGACTCGGAACAGCCCTGAACCGGATACCACCCTTTTCCTTGGCATGGGCATGACTGAACTGCTCTCGAAAGACCATTCCATCCTCGAACGACCCGTCATGGGATTCCGTCCGTTCGGCATCGATGATCGAGGAGAGCGGATCTGCGATGTGAGCGGGGTCATCGTCCAATCGAACATCGAATATTTGCGCGACTATCTCAACCGCACGGCAGGGCCAGTCGTCGCCGACCAAGCCTTGCCTCGCCTCTGCCGAATGTTGAACGAGCGCATCACCGACCCGACCTACCACGTAACTCCCGACTCGCTCGTGAATCCCTGGAACAGCTACTCCTACGAATTCGTCTGCTACCTGCGCGAATTCTGTGAGCGCCTCTCAGGCGATCCCCACTTTCACGTGAACGTCGGGACCCAACGCAAGGTTCCACCCCTGATTCAAATCCTGGGACGGCCTTTCTCGACACAACAGCTGTACAAGATGTGGCCGTATTTCGGCAACAAATACGTGAAGGGTGTGCTCGAGTTCGAGGTCGGCGAGGTGACCAGCCGATCCGCCGTTCTTCGCATGAAATTCACTGAACGCGCACTGGCGCAATTCGGCGCCTTTCGCAATCGTTGCGTCGACGTCATCTGCCTCTCCTGCAAGAGCAGCATCGCGCGCGTGCAGAACCAAGTCCACGGCATCCCCGCCGCCACCGTTCGCGACCTGGCCTGTACGGCCAAGGGAGATCCCTACTGCGAATGGGAATTTACCTGGATCCCACAAGTACGGAACTGGGTGCCGTTCGCGATGTGGGCGCTGGTCGCCGGCGGCATGTTGTCCTACCTCCACATGCAGCATCCGGATTTTCCCACGCTGGAAGTCCTCGGGCTGGCCCTGGTTCCCCCGTCTCTCCTGTGGTGGATGATCAGCACCCATACGCGCCAGGCCGCCAAGCCGCTGCAGCGGCTGATCCGCGACCAGGAACAGGCGGTCGACGCTCGTCACGAAGAGCTGCGTGAAGCCTATCTCGAGCAGCAAGCGACTGCGGTGACACTGCGCCGAAAGGTCAACGAGTTGACGGCGCTCCATCGTGCCGGCCTGCTGTTCAGCTCCACCTTCGATCGCGAACAGCTGTTGACGCAAGTCCTGGACGCCATCGTGCGCGACTTGCATTACGACCGGGCGATGATCGCTCAGTTCGACCGGACCCGACAGGTCTCGTACGACTTTCGCGTTCGCGGGGTGCCGGCGAACGTCGCGGAGCTGCTTCGTACGCAGGAAGTGGCCGTCACCGATCCCGGCACCGTCGAGGGAACGGTGTTATTGAAGGGCGAGCCCTTCCTCACCAATGACATCCACGGAATCTGGGACCGCCTCCACCCGGTCGATCAGCACTTGGTTTCGCTGCTGCAAGTGAAGTCGTTCATCTCCGTACCGCTCAAGGTCCAAGACATCGTCATCGGCTCGCTCTCGGTCGACCGTGCCCACGATCGCGCCCTGACGCAGGAAGACCTCGACATCCTGACCACCCTGGCGAGCCAGGTCGCCATCGCCCTGGACAATGCCCGCGCCTACCGTGAGATCGAGTCGCTGAACGCAGGTCTCGAAGCGCGCGTGCGCGAACGAACCGCCGAACTGGAATCCGCCAACGCTCGGCTGAAACAAATGGACCGACTGAAATCCCAATTCCTGGCCCACGTCTCCCACGAATTGCGCACACCGCTGACCAGCATCGTGGGATTTGCCGACAACATGATCGAAGGGCTGGTCGGCTCGCTGAATGCCAAACAGGAACAGTACCTGGCCCGCATCAAGGCGAACGGCACCAGGTTGGCCCGCATGATCACCGACCTCTTGGACTTGTCCCGCGTGGAAGCGGGCAAGCTCGTGTTGTCCTTCGATCTCTTGCCCCTGCCGGCCATCGTTTCGGACGTGATCGAGCAACTTCGTCCCCTTGCCGCCGCCAAGCGACTGCAGCTCACTCTGCAAGCGTCCCAGCCTGACATCCGGGTCTGGGCGGATCCAGACCGGCTGAGTCAGATTTTGACGAACCTGCTCGATAATGCTATCAAGTACACGCCTGAGGGGGGCCATGTCGTCGTCGAACTGTCGGCAGATCGCCATGGAATGGCCCACACCGTCGTTCGCGATACCGGCTTGGGGATCCCGCAGGAGGCGCTTCCGAAACTGTTCGATCCGTTCTTTCGCGTGCAACATCAGGAACGCAACCAAGTGAAAGGCCTTGGCCTTGGCCTGGCGATCGTCAAAGACTTGGTTGACCTCCACGGCGGCACCATTTCCGTCCGGAGCGAAGTGGGCCATGGGACCCAGTTTGAGTTTACACTTCCGCTTCGCGCGCCCGAGGATGCCGCACCCGGTCGGCCGGCCCCTACATGCCGGCGGCTCCTCGTGATCGATGACGACCGGGACATCGGTGTGCTGCTGAAGGACCGTCTTCAAGCAGAGGGGTACGACGTACTCGTGGCGGAGACCGGGCAGGCCGCCCTCCGTACGATCTCTGCCGGGGCAGCCGACGGCGTGCTTCTCGACATCGCCTTGCCTGGCATGGACGGAGTGGATCTTCTCCGTGATCTCAGAAAGACCGAACCGGAGCTTCCGGTCATCATGATGACCGCTGTGGAAGGATTGGACCGCGCGATGGCTGCCGTTGAAGCCGGGGCTCAAGGCTATCTGCTCAAGCCGTTCGATGCGGGGCAGTTGAGAGTTGTTGTCGACCGATGGTTCAAACAGGCCCGAGGCGCAGGGGTGGAACCTCAGATCCCCAAAGGTCCCTTGACCGCATGACGACTCGGATGCTTCGGTTCCTATTCGCACTCCTCTGGATCGCCCTTCCCTCGATCCTGCTCTTCGTCGCCCCGCAGTCAGTCTGTGCTCAGACTCCTCGGCTCCAAGGCCAAGGCGCCGCGGCCGCGGCCATGGGGAATGCCTTTGCCGCCCAAGCCGACGATCCCTCAGCACTGCATTACAATCCGGCCGGCCTGACCCAGCTGAATGGATTTCAGTCGCTCTTCGGCACAAGTTTGATCGGCGGCACGACGCAGTTCACTGGTCCGACCGGGGTGCAGGCCACCGGAGATCGCAACGGAAGTGTGGCGTGGCCGCCTCCCGGCCACGTATACCTCGTCGCCAACCTGAAAGATCTCGGGCTCACGGCACTGGGCAACCTCAGCGCGGGCGTGGGATTCAACAACCCGTTCGGATCTCTCACACGCTATCCGAATGACGGTCCCTTTCGCACCGCAGTGACCTTCACCACGCTCCCACTGCTCGATATCAAACCGACCTTGGCATACAAACTCAACGACCAGCTGTCCGTCGGCCTCGGTGCAGACATTTACACCTTCTCCGGCCTGTTCGGCGAAGGGCATGTCGAGCAGCGGTCGGTCTGGCCCGGCGGGTTGGGTATCCCGGCCGGGTCGGCGGTCGAATTGAACGGGTCCGACACCACGGCGGGATTCAACCTTAGCCTGCTCTATACGCCGTTCCGCAATCAGGATGGAAAGCCCCTCGCCAACATCGGCCTCGTCTATCGAAGCCAGGCCACCCTGCATCTCACCGGAAATCTGCTGGCCAACGGGTCGCTCGTCTCGCCGACCACGGCGACGTTGGTGTTGCCGCAAGTGTTTTCCGGCGGGCTGGCGGTCTGGCCCGTCAGAAACCGTGAGCGCGAATGGAAACTCGAGTTGGATGTGGACTACGTCGGATGGAAATCAAACCGAAATTTGGACGTCCATATGACCAACGGCACCGTCATTCCATTCCCTCAGAATTGGCAGGGTGCCTATACGGTCATGATCGGAACCGAGTACCGCTGGCTTCAGGTGACCTCCCTGCCGGACTGGGAGGTGGCGCTTCGCGCTGGGTATATGAATCAGCAAACCCAGGTACCGGACCGAACCTTCAACCCCGGCGTCCCCTCGGCGAATACCCATATCCCGTCGATCGGTCTCGGGTTAGCCTGCCACGCATCAGGCTCGTTCCTCGGTCTGTTCAAATGCAGCGACATGGGCATCGGCCCCTTGAAGCCAAAACTTTTTGCCATCGACCTGTCTTACCAAGTCGCGCTGTACGAGGTCCGCACGATCACGGGCAATCAGAACCCCACCGTCAACGGCCGCTATGACACGCAGATCCACGTCGGCTCCGTTTCACTCCGCTTCAATTACTGACCGCCCTGTACGAGTCCTTACAACGACTGACTCGGGCAGCGATCGCCTCCTGGATGCCAAGTCGTACCGGAGAGCGGACTATCCTCTGCGCCGACGACCGGTCCTGCAGTTCGTGTAACAGTCACCTGTGGATTCAGTAGGCCAAAGGAACGAATACCTTCCGGAAACGATCGCGCGCGCACCTGGTATCTGTTTGGATACGCAATGGCTCCATTTGGATACAGGTTGCTTAGGTGCTCAGACGCAGGTTCAGCCGGCGAACCCGAGCCAGAGCCCAAGCCCAATGTGCCTAGAACGGCTACATAGGAAAAATGCTTGGAATGAAATTCCATGCGTTGCCTAATGGCACAGGAATTGCGCTATTTCCCTACGCACGAGCGACATCCCGACATCAAAAACCAGCCCTGGGCGGTTCACCATCTACTCGAAGGTACGCCACTGATGTGACGGTCATCGCGCTGAATGATGGACGAAGAGGGCGGTTATGTATGCCTCTCTCCTCTTGCTCTCCATCTCCTGTTTCGGTGCGCTCCTCACGCCTGTAGGGGGGCATGCTCAAGTACCAATCACCTCATCGGGCCTTAACACCCGCGTAAGCCCGGCTCCAGGCAACAGCGCTCAATACGACATCACCGGCGGGACCAGGCCTGGTAGCGGGCCCAACCTCTTCCACAGCTTCGGCGATTTCAACGTTCCCAACAACCATACCGCCAACTTCTTGAACGACACCGGGCTCCCGACCAGCAACATTCTCGGTCGCGTGACCGGCGGCAATCCTTCCAATATCTTCGGCACCATCCAGACCACCGGCTTCGGCAAGGCCAATTTGTTTCTCATGAACCCCGCCGGCATCCTGTTCGGTCCCAATGCCTCACTAAACGTCGGCGGGTCGGTCGGTTTCACCACGGCGGACTACTTGCGGTTGGCGGACGGAGCCAAATTCACCGCAGTGCCGGGTCCGCAGGATGCCGCGATCTCCAGCACACCGGTCGCCGCCTTCGGCTTCCTCGGCTCGAACCCCGCCGCGATCACCGTCCAAGGAGGCAAGTTGGCCGTGACGGAAGCGCAAAACCTCTCGCTCGTAGGAGGCAACATCATCGTCACCGCCGGCGCAGTGGCAGACGGCACGAGCCAGGCCGCACGCCTCTCCGCGCCGGGCGGTCAGATCGCGCTCGTCAGCGTCGCCTCGCCTGGAGAAGTCACAATGAACACGACCGCGATCACCGACACCTCGTTGAGCGGGTTTGCCGCCCTCGGCACGATTTCCCTTTCTCGGGGAACCGTGGTGGACACCAGCGGCGACACTGCCGGCCGCATCCTGATCCGAGCGGGTCAATTCATCATGGAGGGTGCCGACCTCACCGCGCACTCGACATCCATCGATCAGGGGCCTCAGGCCGCGTCCGTCCATGCGGGGGGTATTTCCATTCAGGCGGATGAGGTGACCCTTTCCCGGGGCTCCAGCCTAACGACGTCCACCGTGAACGATACGGCAGGGGACATCACGTTCCATGTCGGCATCTTGCGCAGCAACGTGGAGCACGACGGCCACCCTATTCAGGGAGCGGCCCCCGTGACGATTTCCAGCGTCAGTACCGGCCGGGGCGGACCAGGAAGTATCTCTCTCTCGGGGCCTGCCGATGGTGCCGCCGATGCTCTTCTCCTGAGTAACACCCGCATCATCACCAGCGTCACCAATGCCGCTCAACCCACGGTTGTACCCGGTCATATCGATATGACGGCTGAGCATATCGAACTGCGAAACGGCACGGTCCTCCAAACCGACAGCACAGGCGGAGCCGACGCCGGTTCCATCACGATCAAGACCGGCACCCTCTATAGCGAGGCGGGGCCGGACGGGCGCGTGCTGTTGTCGAGCAACAGCAACTGCCATGGCTGTCTCGGAGGACAAGCAGGCGACATCACGATCGAAGGGATTCCAGGCGTCACTCCCACCGAAACGCGTCTGTACGTCTTCGTCGGCACTCCGGAGAGCGGCCCCACGAAACCCATCACCTATCACATGGCGCGCAACATCGACTTACATGGGACCGATATCCGCTCGGAGGCGGCAGGGAACGCTCCGGGCGGGATGGTCGTCATGCGAGCGCAGGATTCGATCGGGATGACGGACACCACGATCTCGGTCGCGACCCAAGACTTCGACATCGACGGACCGAAACCCAGTGGAGAGTTGGTCCGCAATCAGGGCTTCAGCCGTATCGACGTGCTGGCGCATGACATCACGTTGAAGGACAGCACCATCCGAGCAGACGCCAATGTGTCGGACATCGGCTCCTGTCCCTTGTGCCTCGGAGGCCCGAGCGCGGGAGAGATTTGGTTCCGCACCGGGAACTCTTTTACGGCCGACAATTCCTCTATCATCAATAGCAGCCGCGGAAGGGCGCAAGCCGGGTTGACGAAAATCATCGGCGATCACTTCTTCTCGTTCGGAGCCGTTTGGGAACCGGACTATCCCGATCTTCCCACGAAGAGCGTCACGCTGAACCATTCCGAAGTCACGGTGCAGTCCGTAGATTCAGGGCTTCCCGGATACCTCCGGATCAGAGGAGACCAGGTGACGCTCAACCATTCTATTTTGAATTCCAAGGTCAATGACGTATCGAACTCCCATACCCGGGACGGCAAACTGGTCGACCTTCCCGGCGATGGTGAACGGGGGCGCGTGATCGCTGATGGACGAGACGTTCAGGGCAGCGTAGTGGTTTCTGCAAAGAGGCTCGATATCACCGGCGGCGGCATTATCGCCCCGACCACAGGCAGTCGTATCGCGAGCCGGATTGAACTGTTGGCCAACGACGTGACCACACGTCCCGGAACCGGCCCAGGCGGGACGTTCAATGCGCCACGCATCTTGGACACCGCCGACCCCACCAGAACGGTGCTGTTCAGCGGCAGCACGGGAAGCGGAGGCGCGGGAACCATCACCATCGCCGGCGAAGGATTGGGAAGACCGGAAGGCACGGCCTATCCACCGGCCTCGTCCATCCGGCTGACCGGAACCAACGTGCTGACCGATACCAACAGCGATGCACTGGGCGGCAGAATTCAGATGTTCGCTACCGGACCGATCGCCTTGCACAATACGACGGCGTCCGCGAACGTGACCGATGTCCGACCCCGGTCGCTCTATCTCGAGCAGGGCGGCAATATCACCCTGTCGGCCGCAAGTCTCTCGGTGGATGGCGGCGGACTGTCGGTCCTCTCTCGCGGGACCCAAACCGGCGGCAATATCGTGGTGGACACCACCGGCCAGGTGACATTGGCCGGCGGCGCGAGCATCACGGCCAGCAGCATCGGATCCGGCAATGCCGGCAACATCGCGCTCAATGCCGGCTCCCAGCTGCTCGTCCATGACTCCTCCATTACCACCGACGCAGCGCAAGCGAGCGGCGGCAACATCGCGATTCGCGCAGTCGATGCCATCCATCTCGTCAATAGCCGCATCAGCACGTCTGTCCAGGGAGGCCCCCAGACATCAGGCGGCAACATCACCATCGATCCGACGATCTTCACCCTGCAGAACGGTCACGTGTTGGCGCAGGCAGTCCAGGGGCAGGGCGGCAACATCAGCATCACCGCCGGTACGTTTTTGGCCGATCAGAACAGCGTCGTCAGCGCTTCATCGGAATTCGGGCTAAGCGGCTCCGTCACCATCCAATCCCCGGTGTCGAACGTGAGCGGCACTCTAGCCACGCTGCCGCAGCGTCCGCTGGAAGCCCAGAACCTGCTGCGGCAACATTGCGCCGCCCAGGCAAACGGTCAATTGAGCAGCTTGGTCGTCAGCAGCCGCGATACGGCTCCTTCGGAGCCGGGCGGCTGGCTGTCGAGCCCCTTGGCAATACTGGGTGATGCGACCGGCTCTCACCCGATCGCGCAGTCGGAAGATCCCCGGCTTCGGTCCATCATCGAAGGACGATTGCTTCCATCTCTTCATGCCGACCAGGCCGGTACCAACATGCGTAGCCGCCTCTTCGTCGATGGGTGCAACGGGTAGGCGGTTGCAGAGGTAGAGCGATGGCGAATGCAGGTGCGCGCAGCCAAGATTCGGCGGGCCGGTGGCTGGTCATCGTAGGTTTATCCTGTTGCAGCCTGCATGCTGTCGGTTTCCCGAGGTACGGGCTGGCCCAATCACCCCTCACCTCTTCGGGTCTGAACACCCGGATCACTCAGTCGCCGATCAATCACGCACAATACGACATCACCGGCGGCACCAGGCCCGGCAACGGGCCGAACTTGTTTCACAGCTTCGGAACCTTCGACGTCCCAAGCAACCAGATTGCCAATTTCCTGAACGAGTCCGGGCTTGCGACCTCCAACATCCTGGGGCGGGTGACCGGCGGCAATCCTTCCAATATCTTCGGCACCATCCAGACCACCGGCTTCGGCAAGGCCAATTTGTTCTTGATGAATCCCGCCGGGATTGTCTTCGGACCTAATGCGACGCTCAATGTCGGCGGGTCAGTCGCCTTCACGACAGCGGATTATCTCCGTTTGGCGGACGGCACGAGGTTCACTGCAATACCAGGCCAGCAGGATGCGGCGATCTCGACCGCACCGGTCGCGGCCTTCGGCTTCTTGGGCTCGAACCCCGCGGCTATCACGGTCCAAGGGACTCGGCTCGCGGTCGCGGAGGGGCAAAGCCTCTCGCTGGTGGGTGGAAACATCGACGTGGCCGCCGGGACATTGGCCGACGGCACCGGCCAATCCGCTCGCCTTTCGGCCCCGTCGGGTCAGGTCGCCCTCATCAGCCTTGCATCAGCAGGGGAGACATCCTCGAACACGACGGCCGACCGGAATGTGGACGCAGCAGCGAGCGGAATAGTCGCCTTTGGGGACATCTCGCTCTCGCAGAGATCCACCATAGACACGAGTGCCGACAAGGGAGGCCGCATCGTGATACGCGCCGGGCAGTTCACGATGGAAGACTCCACCCTGACGGCCTTCTCGCAAGCGGCTCAGATGATGAATGGAGGAGAGGCCTCCGCCATTTCCATTACGGCCGAGCATGCGGCCTTACACAACGGAACCTATGTGAGCGCCGACACCTTTGGCCCTGCTCCGGCAGGCACCATCACCTTCAACGTTCGTAGGCTGACGACCGACGGAGGCCCGATACGGCTTCAGGTCACTCCGGAGAGCCGGATATCTGATCCGATGCTATCCCAGACCGGCGTCTTGATTGAGAGCACGAGTCGTAGCGTGGCTGCTACAGCAGGACAGGCTGGCCACATCGTCATTCGAGGATGGGGCGGTTCAGGCCATCTCGCCGAGACGGTCAGCCTGGACGACACGATCCTTCACACGCGGTCTTTCGGCGGGACAGCGGACACGTTTCCCGGTGGTATCAGCATCGCAGCCGATACCGTGAGCCTGCGCGGTCAAGTGGAGATCTATTCCACCGCCAACGGTGACGCCCCGGCCGGGCATGTGGATTTGCACGTCAATCAGCTGTTCTCGAACATGAATCCCGATGGCTCGTTTATTGTTGGCAGACCGGTCTTCATCGGAAGTCCCACGGAGAAACCGGATCGAACGGCCGGCCCGCCTGGAGCCGTGACCATTTCGGGCCCCGGGCCGGAGACCACCGATCCTGCCAAATTGGTGATGCTGAGCAACACGGAAATCGATACGTTCGCGGTGGGCGGTTCATCGCCGATTCCAGCTCCAATCGTGATGACCGCGGAAACACTCTCGCTGAACAATTTGACCATCCTCGTGACGACATCCGGTGGGGCTGCGCCGGCGCCGGCGGGAGACATCGTGCTGAATGTCGACACCCTCCGCATCAACGTCGACGAGAAGGGCCTGCCGATCACCGACGCTGCTCGGGTGTATTTGAACAGTCCGAGCGGGCGTCTGGACGCCACCGCGGGGCCGCCGGGCACCGTCACGATCTCGGGCCTGGGGCCTGAGCCGACCGATGCAGCGAAGTCAGTCGCTCTCTATAACACACAGATGAGCACGGCCGTGGAAGGAGGATCCTCGGACCTGTCTCCCGGCAGCATCACGATCACGGCCGATACCATGACGATGAGCGGAACCACACAGATTTTTGCCTTTACGACGAGCCCCGCGCCTGCCGGGAATATCGCCCTCAACGTCAATGAGCTGCGATCGAATGTGAACGCGGACGGGTCGCTCATCGACGGCGGGAGATTCGGCTCACTCCTCGCCAGCGTTAGCGTGGGAGAGGATACCTCGGCAGGTCGCGCCGGGACCGTGACCATTTCCGGGGTTCGCCCCGAAGCAACGGATCCGGCAAGGTTGATCGCCCTCAACAATACGGAAGTCAGCACCAACGTATTTGGTGGGACAGCCGCTACGTCACCCGCTTCCATCACCATGGCCGCCGAGACCATCCGCCTGACCAATAGCCCAAAGATTCAGACCGACACGCACGCGGCGGCGCCGGCGGGGCATATCCGATTCCACGCCAATACCCTGTCCGCCGATCACGGGACCACGATCAGCAGCAGCACCTCAGGCTCCGGCACCGGAGGCTCGATCATCGTCTCGACCGGCAAGTCCGTCACGCTCGATGACCATTCTTCCATCACCGCCAGCAGCACCGGTACCGGCAATGCCGGGAATATCACGATCAACGCCGGCGCTCGGCTCCTCAGCAGCAATAGTTCCGTCACCACGCAGGCGACCCAGGCCAGCGGCGGCAACATTACCTTGCAGGCCACCGATGCCATCCGGCTCGTGAACAGCCAAATCAACACGTCGGTACAGGGCGGACCGCTGACGGCGGGCGGCAATATCATGATCGACCCTGCCGTCCTCACGCTGCAGAACAGCCAAATCTTGGCGCAGGCGGTTCAGGGGCAAGGAGGCAACATCAATATCTCCGCTGGCACATTTCTGACCGATCAAACCAGCGTCGTGAGCGCGTCGTCCCAATTCGGCCTGAGCGGCACGGTGAACATTCAGTCGCCCGTGTCGAATCTGAGCGGGACCCTGGCCACACTGTCCCAGCGCCCCCTGCAGGCACACAACCTCTTACGACAACGTTGCGCCGCTCAGGTGAACGGTGAGTTGAGCAGTTTCGTCGCCGCCGGACGGGACACCCTTCCTGCCCAGCCAGGCCGATGGCTCATGAGTCCCCTGGCGCTGTTGACGGACCAGAGAAGCGTACCCTCGTCGACTCAGGCGGAGAGCTCGCCGCTCATCTCGATCCTCGAGGGGCGTTTGCGTTCCAGGTCGGTCGTCGACCGACTCGAAAGCGCGTCGCAACGCGGTCTCACGGAATGGGTGGCAGGCTGTGGCGGCTGAACGGTCCAGCCGGCGCTCCGGCCGACGGCTCTGTCGGTTTGCGTACCCGTCCGTGATGGGGGCCTACGTGGGCATAGGAACCGTAATGATGGGCTGCCTCTTCAACGGACCGGCGACGGCACAGGTAGTCCCGCCGCTGCCGCCTATTTTCGATCCCACGGGAAAATCGGGATCTCCCCCCGCGCCGTTCAAAAAGGAATTCACCCCGTCGCCCAGCCCGCCGCCCAGTCCGATTCTTCCGCCCGTTCCGACGACTCCGCCTCCGTCGGAGAAGCGACTGGGAGAACTGCGCGTCTATGTCCGGGACATCCGCGTGACGGGAAGCACGGTGTTTTCCGATGCAGAGTTGACGGAGGTGACGGCTCCCTATCGAAACCGCGAACTCACCACCGAAGATCTCGAGCGGTTGCGTCTGGCGCTCACGCTGCTCTATGTCAACAACGGATATATCACCTCGGGTGCCATCATCCCTGATCAAGACGTCACCTCCGAGACCATCACGGTCCACCTGGTGGAAGGAGTGCTGTCCCGCCTCGATGTGGAAGGCAATACCTGGTTCCGCAGCTCGTATCTTCAGGAGCGGCTCGCCAGGGGAATCCAGCGCCCGCTTCGGATCGAACCGCTTCAGGAACGCATCCAACTGCTGCAACAGGACGCCCGTATCGAACGGATCAACGCCGAGTTGAAACCGGGCGATGTTCGAGGGGAAAGCGTGCTGAACGTGCGGGTGAAGGACGCCAATCCCTTCAAAGCGTGGTTGGAGTTCAACAATTACCAAACGCCGGTCGTGGGCGCCGAACGAGGATTGGCCACGGTGGCGCACCACAATGTCACGGGCCACGGCGACATCTTTTCATTTACGTACGGCCGATCGCGCGGCGTGAACCCCGTCATCGATACCTCCTATGTGCTCCCGCTCAATGCCTACGAAACGACGTTTTCCGCCTACTATCGCAAGAATGCCTTCCTCGTCGTCGAGGATCCATTTCGTTCGCTGGACCTCAATGTGGACTCTCAAATCATCGGCCTGTCGCTGCGCCAACCGATTGTCCATACGGTGACCGACGACTTCACGCTTTCGATCACAGGGGAGCATCTGTACCTGAAAACGACTTCAGCGTTCGACGTGCCGGGACTGCCCTCCCTCTTCATTCGCGGTTCGTCCGAAACCGGGGTGGCATCCGTCAGCGCGCTTCGCTTTGGCCAGGAGTACACCCACCGGTCGTCATCCTTTGTATTCGCCGCACTGTCTCGCTTCAGCGTGGGACTCAACGTGTTGGGCGCCACCATCAACACAGGCTCTCTCCCCGACGGGCAGTTCTTCTCGTGGTTGGGTCAGGCGCAAGCGGTTCAGCGATTCGAGGACTGGGGGGGCCTTCAGGTCCTGGGCCGTGTGGCCGTGCAGCTGGCCAACGACCGGCTCTTTCCGCTTGAACAGATGCCGGTGGGAGGTCGCTTCAGCGTGCGCGGCTACCGCGAGAATACCTTGGTGCGGGACGACGGCTTCGTGGCCTCGCTCGAGTCACGCATTCCGATCTGGAAGTACGCGTCCGGAGAAGATCGACTGCAGTTTGCTCCCTTTATGGACTTCGGACGCGCGTGGAACGCCAAGGGGGACACTCCCGATCTGCGCACCTTGGCGAGCATCGGCGCCGGATTGCGCTGGATGATCTTGCCGAAAGACCGTGCCTATTTTGAAGTGTATTGGGGGCAACAACTGAACCATGTCCGTGGCGGCGAAGGGAACTTACAAGACCATGGTATTCACCTTCAACTCGTCGTGCGCGTCTTGTAATTCCTCGACGGATACCGACGGGAGGGGGCCACGATGACGACCGGAATACATCCGCTGCGACTGATCACGTTGAGCCTTGTCCTCTGCTCATGGGTTGCCTGGAACGGACGAGGGGCCGCCGAAGGGCCGCCCACTCCCGAAGCGTTCATGCAACGAGGGGCATCGGCCGCCCAGCAAGGCGCACTGGATGAGGCCCTGCTCGCCTGGAAGGAGGCAGCCGACCTGTACGAACAGTTGGGACAGGTTCAGAACCAAATCGAGGCGCTCTCGCGCGCCGGCTCCGCCGCACGGTCATTGGGCAACCTGCGCCAAGCGCTTCTCTTCCAGGAAACGGCCCTCGAGCTTGCTCGCAAGGCCCGTGATCCGAAGTGGGTGGCCGTGACACTGACCGAGCTAGCCAAGAGTCACGCCCTGAATCGGCAATACGAGGCGGCCTTGGACTATGCCGCGCAGGCCGGGGAAATCGTACAGGCCAGTTCCCACCTTCGCCCCCTCGCGCCGTTTCTCGCCAATGACCTCGGGACCATCCATGCCATGCAGGGACGGTTTCCCGAAGCCCTGAGAGCATTTCAAGACAGTGCGAGACAGGCGCAAGCGGGAGAACAAACGGAGCTTCTGGTCCGAGCGACTCTGAACGGCGCCCGTGCCGCAATTCGCCTGGGTCACTATGACCAGGCCACGACAGGCTTGAGGGAAGCCGGCTCGTTGTTGTTCGCAGCGCCGGACAGCCACGACAAGGCCGAGGAGATCATCAACTTGGCCCTCGGGTATCGCGACCTGGCTGTGAACGAGCCCTCGACAAAGGCGGAGAACTTGACACGTTCCGCCTCCCTACTCCAGCAGGCAGGTGCCCTGGCCCAGCGTCTCGCCGACGCGCGGCTCGTGTCGTATGCCTACGGCCACCTGGGACACCTTTATGAGACCGAGTACCGCTCCGAAGAGGCACTCCACCTCACACGAAGAGCAGTGTTCGCCGCACAATCGGCCGGCGCGTCAGAGGCCTTGTACCGGTGGCAATGGCAAAGCGGTCGGTTGTTGGCCCGTCTCGGGAAACTCGACGAGGCGTTGGGGGCGTACCAGCAGGCAGCCTCCACGCTGCACCCGATTCGCTCGGAAGTGGTCTTCGCATCCGACTTGTCTGGCGACAGCGATCAACAGGCTATTCGGTCGCTGTATTTTGAAACCGCCGACCTGTTCCTGCAGCGGGCGGCGTTGGTGCAGGAAGAATCGCAGGCGGAACCGTACTTGAAGGCGGCGCGCGACGCGATCGAGGCGTATAAGGCCGCAGAGCTTCGGGATTATTTTCGAGACGACTGCGTCGACCAAATGCAGGCACGCCTGGCAAAGCTGGAGACGGTGTCCAATACCACCGTCGTGGTTTATCCCATTATGTTCAATGATCGAACCGAGTTGCTCGTCAGTTTACCTCGAGGGCTGAAGCGGTTCTCCGTTCCGATCCCCTATGTCACGCTCACGGCGGAAATCCGTGATTTCAGGCGCACGTTGGAAAAGAGGACCACAAGGGAATACCTTCCGCATGCTCGACTGCTGTATGACTGGTTGCTACGGCCGCTTGCGGACGACCTTCGATTGTTTGCCGTCGACACTTTAGTCTTTGTCCCAGACGGACCGCTTCGCACCGTGCCGATGTCCGCGCTCCACGACGGCGCACAGTTCCTCATCGAGCGGTACGCCGTGGCCACGACTCCCGGCCTGGACCTGACGGATCCCCGTCCCATCGATCGGGCAAGGGTCCAGTTGCTCTCCAGCGGTTTGACGAAGGCGGTCCAGGGCTTCCCTCCGCTTCCCCACGTCGCCGAAGAAATCGACGCTATTCATTCGTTCTTCAAGGGGCATCAACTGCTCGACAAACAGTTCATCGCCTCGCGCGTCGAATCTGAATTGCAGGATGGGCGCTACGGCCTCCTGCATATCGCCACCCACGGACAGTTCACGCCCGACGTGAACAACTCTTTCTTGCTCACCTTCGACGATAAGCTGACGATGACTCAGTTGGAGCGGCTGGTCGGGCTCTTTCGCTACCGTCAGGATCCGTTGGAATTGCTGACCCTGAGCGCCTGCCAGACCGGCATCGGCGACGATCAAGCCGCCCTGGGTCTCGCGGGAATCGCAGTGAAGGCGGGAGCCAGGAGCGCGCTCGCAACCCTGTGGTACATCAACGATGAGGCCTCCTCCGAACTGGTGTCTGAATTTTATCGACGATTGAAGGAGGGGACCGTCTCCAAGGCACGTGCATTGCAGCTTGCACAGTGGAAACTACTTTCCGACCGGGTTTATGAACACCCGGCCTACTGGTCGTCGTTTCTCTTGTTGAATAATTGGTTATAGGCCATGTCCAAAGTGAGTCGCGTTGCTCGGCTGCTGCAGGTCGTTGCAGGCAGCCTCCTATTGATGGTGTTCCAGGGAGAGACAACCCCCGCTGCCACAAATGTCGAAGCGGAGATGCCGGTCTACGTGGCGCCGCAACACATCACGCCCCGTGCCCGCCTCGGAGGTAGCCTACGCGGTGCGGCCGGGGAGGACCCCGTCGTCGCCGCACTGGTTCCGGACCATGTTGGGCTGACCATACGCAAGCAGCCGGAATTGAATTGGTTTCTGTCTAAACGCACCTCGCTCCCGATTCGATTCACCCTGATCGACGAGCGGTCGATTCGCGCGCTTCTGGAACGCTCGCTGGCGCCTCCATATGAAGCCGGTGTGCATGTCGTCAAACTGAGTGAGGAGGGTTTTACGCTGCAGCCGGATGTCCAATACCGTTGGTATATCTCCGTGATTCGAGACCCGGATTCGCCCTCGCGGGATATCGTGACCGGCGGCATCATCGAGCGATGCGATTTCAGCGAATGCATGATGCTGGACGCCACCACGACCTGCAGCCGAGAAGCCGTTATCGCCAACGCGGCGAAAGGTTTTTGGTATGACGCCATGGCTTGCCTCTGCGAATTGATCGAGGCGAATCCGAAGGATGCAGCCTTACGACAACAACGAGCGGCCTTGCTGAAGCAAGTCGGGCTGCATGATGTCGCGGAGTGGGACCTCGCCCAGTCGAATCACCACTGAGCGGTCCGCCGCCGCCCATTTCTTCACGCGCGGAGGCTCTCTATGCAGACACACTCAACCGTACGTGTCGGCCTCGTCTTGCGTATCTTCGCCGGGTGCTGCGCCTGGGCCCTGATCCTTCCGCTCACTCCCATCGCAAGCTTAGCGGGTCCCAGTCGGTTCTCACCCGGCGACGCGATGCCCCTGTACAAGCCGCGGGAAGCTGCCTCGCCGCGCGCTCGCATCGGAGGCCAAGCGCGAGGAGCAGAGCTGGATATCCCCACCCTCATTGCCCTTGTCCCTGACCACGTCGGATTTACCGTCCGACGGAATCCCGCTCTCTGCTGGTATCTCTCTGAGGAAACGTCTCGGTCGGTGTTGTTCACCGTCGTAGACTCGCGTGGCATTCATCCTGTCATCGAGCAACCTCTTCCTCCGCCGATCGGCTCGGGGCTCCACTGCCTAAACCTTCATGACTACGGCGTCGATTTGAGAGAACAGGAACCATACCGGTGGTTCATTACGTTGGTGGTGGATCCGGGACGACCTTCTCGGGATGTGGTCGCAGGCGGGATGATCGAGCGCATCCCCTATGACGAGGCCTGCATCCTCGGCATGGCCTGTTCCAACAGCGGATGCACGCGCGAAGCGATCAACCGCTATGCAGAATCAGGGTTATGGTACGACGCGGTCGGCTGCCTCTTGGAGTTGCTTCAACAGAACGACGATTCGCCGGCCTTCCGGGCAGTGCTGGACAATCTCTTGGCGCAGGTCGGCGTGCGCCTGCCGATGAGCCGCACTTCGCTATCCAAATAGATACGGCAGAATCCATTTCGATACAGTCCCACCGCATTCTCGTACCCTCATGGCTCGATTCTGCTCGAAATGGCGCGGGGTTTCGCAGACCTCGCGTGGCTCCCCTAGCTTCGTCGAATGGCACGGCTGTTGCTGCCTCGTAGTAGTACCACGATCACGATGACACGGAAGACAGTTTGCCGTGGGCCGACCGGTCGGAAGGAAAGGAGCCGGTCATGGAAATGATCATCGGAGGATTGCTGATTGGGATGGCGGGCATGGTCGGTTTTTTGATCGTCGCCGTCTGGCGCGAATCCGGAACCTCCCGGTAAGGTCGGCGACGCATCGGCAACCAACAGGGCCACACCCACCAGCTGCTCACAGGAGTGCAGAAGAGATGAGCGTCGTCTTATGAGGATGGATTGTTGAAGGGTCCGCCCGAAGGAGTTGCGACATGAACCGATTTGTCTATCTCCGTACGCAGAAACGTCAACGGATGACCGTGAGCCTGCCTGCCGACCTCGTGGAGCGGATGCGTGACGCCGCCTACTGGACTCAGGGGCAAACCATGGCAGGGTTGATCTCCCATGCCTTGGAAGAGTTTCTCCATACGTTGGAGGCGCAAAACGGTCGTCCCTTCCTCCCGCGTCTCGGCGACCTGAAGCCTGGTCGTCCCCGCACACAGAGCCCCCCCCACAACTCTGTATCCGAAGGAATACAGGCTGTATCCTCTCAGATACCGGCCTAAGTGCGAGGGCGGTCGTGCCGATCGGCCGGCCGCGTTCGCCCTCTCTAATTGCCTGTTTTCACAGTCACTCCGACCTCGGTCCCCACTCGACATTCAAGCAGCATAAGCATACATTTTGCGACGCTTGAGCTCGGCACAAGGTACGCGTACTTCCGACCAGACCGCCGCTATTGCGCCGCGCATCAAGGAAGCCTGAATGGCCGCACCCCAGAGCGTTCGATCCAACGTGACCCGGATCCTCTCCCCCGCCATCCGGCTGTTCATCCTCGGGCTGTCTCTGGTCGTCTGCCAGCTGCACCACGCACAGGCTGAATACGCCAAGGAAGCCCCGGGGCCCGCCGGGCGCGATCGGGTGGTCAACAAGGAACTTGAACTGCTCAAGGAAGAGGAAACCGTCAGTATCGCTACGCGATATGAGCAACCGATTTCGCAGGCACCGTCCAACGTCTACGTCATCACGGATGAGGATATCCGTCACTCCGGTGCGACCGATATCCCCACGGTGCTTCGACGCGTCCCCGGTCTCGATATCATGCAGGTCACCGGAGCGGACTTCAACGTGAGCGCCCGAGGAGACAATCAACTGTTCGCCAACAAGATGCTGGTGATGGTGGACGGACGATCCGTCTACATCGACGGGCAGGGACTCGTCTTTTGGAAGGCGCTCCCCGTGACACTCCCTGAAATCAAACGCATCGAGGTCCTCAAGGGGCCGGCCTCGGTGATCTACGGCTTCAATGCCTTCGACGGCGTGATCAACATCATCACCAAGTCCGCTCAGGAGCTCAAGGGCACCACGCTCCAATTCGGCGGCGGTGAGTACGGTACCATCTCCAGTGCGGCCGTCCACGCCGGAAGCGCCGGCAATCTCGATTATCGACTTTCGATCGGGCGCGACCAGAACCAGCAATGGCGCAATCGCGATGCGCTGGCGTTCCGCTCCCAGAAATTCAACGTACAAACACAATACGCCTTCTCGGGCGATTCCGTGTTGCGCGTGGCGGGAGGGTTTATCGATACCAACCGTTTCGACGGCCCCGCCTCCAACGTCCTGATCCCGATGAGTCAGGTCAACCAGGGGTATGCCGATGTACAGTATCGGTTTCACGGCCTCACGTTGCGAGGCTGGTGGCAGGGCAACGACCTGCCCGTCGACTCCGTCACCCATCCGCTGCTCGCCCCCTTCCTCCGTCAGACGAACGCTGCCGGGACGAACAACCTGTCGTTCACCACGAACACATACAACGTCGAACTCCAGCACGGCGCAGATCTGAGCGCGACCAACCGGTTGAGTTATGGGATCAACTATCGCTACAACTCCGTGGATGGCAGCGCCGTCTCTCAGCTGGGGCGTGAGGATCGTTTGGGATTTCACTTGGAGGATGAGTGGAAGCTTCTCCCCACCCTGACGGCCGTCGCTGGGGTGCGTTATGACCTACACAGCCGCATCGCCGGAACGTGGAGCCCCCGCGTCGCCCTGGTCTACAACCTCACCCCCAACCACACATTCCGACTCAGCGGCTCCGTGGCCTACCGCCCCCCGACACTCTTCGAGGCGAATCTGGACCTGCGGTTCCTCCCCACGTTCCCGCCGCTCTTTACGCCCTTTCCGTTGGTGGGGTCCCAGAAACTGGGGCCGGAACAGATCATCTCGTATGAGGCAGGGTACCAGGGCTGGTGGCTCAAGCATCGCCTCCGGACGAGGGTTGACCTGTTCTTCAATCATCTTTCCGAGCTGATCAATTTCCAAACCGTCGGTAGCACCCGCACGCTGGTCAACGGCAATGATGCCGACATTTACGGGACGGAGGCAGGGGTGGAATTCCTGGCCACTCAGGCTTTAAGCGGATTTGCCAACGTGTCCTACCAGAAGATCGGGCAAACCTTCACCGGCGTGTCCCGCCGGGGCGCTCCGGATTGGAAGGCCAACGTGGGGGTGCGCGGGGAATGGGACTCCGGCTTCAACGGAGAAGCGGCCGTGCATTACATCGCCGGCGCCACGTACCCGCTGATCGAGTTCTTTACGTCGCTGGCGCCCGTACTCCCGTCGCCGGTGAGTTCCACGGTCGACAGCTATACCCTCCTGAATCTTCGAGGCGGCTACCGTTTTTGGCACGACAAGGCGGAAGTGGCGATCGCGGTCTACAATGCCCTCAACGACCGGCACAAGGAACACCCGCTCGGCGATACCCTGGGCAGCCGGGTGATGGGCTGGCTCACCCTCAAACTATGACTGTCGAATGCTGAGGCACAGCATGATGCGTTGCAGAGTAGCTGTCTCTGCCCTCGTACCGGCAGTTGCGCTCGCCGGTCTCGTCTTGGCGCAGGAGCCTACCGTGAACATTGCCCGCCACGTGGCGAACGGGAATGTCAGTGCCGACCTAGAACTCTTGAAGGAAGAGGAGACCGTCAGCGTCGCCTCTCGCTACGAACAGCCGATCTCTCAGGCGCCGTCCAACGTCTACGTCATCACCGACGAAGACATCCGACATTCCGGCGCCACCGACATCCCTACCATCTTGCGTCGCGTCCCGGGCCTCGAGGTCATGCAGATGAACGGAGCTGATTTCAACGTGAGCGTACGCGGCAACAATCAGACCGGGGCGAACAAGATCCTCGTCATGGTGGACGGACGATCGATCTATAACGACGTGCAAGGCACCGTCAATTGGAAGTTGTTGCCGGTGACCCTGCCGGAAATCAAACGGATCGAGATCTTGAAAGGCCCCGCCTCCGCGGTGTGGGGGTTCAATGCCTTCGACGGCGTCATCAACATCATCACCAAGTCTCCCGAGGAACTGCGCGGAACGACGCTGCAGGTCGGAGGCGGCAATTTCGGCACTATCAGCACCTCGGCTATCCACGCCGGCACCATCGATAAATTCGGATATCGCCTATCCATCGGCCACAATCAGAACGCCGACTGGACGAACCGGAACGCCCTCGGATTCCGGGACAGTCTGGTCAACGTGCTCACCACCTACGCGCTGTCGGACAATTCAAAGATCACCCTCGCCGGAGGCGTAGTCGATTCCAACGCCTTCAACTCCATTCTCAACCAGGACGTGACGAGCCCTTTACGCCCAACCCAGGCCTATGGCAGTGCGACCTATGAGCGGCCAAACTTTCTCATCCGCGCGTTCTGGAATCTCTATGACAGCAACTCCCTGGTCCGATTTAACCCCGCCCTCGCCCCGTTTCTATCCTATCGGTCCCGTGACGGATCTCAGGAAGGCATCCACGTCGGCAACACCTACAATCTCGACGTTCAACACGCATTCGAGCTCTCATCGAACAACCGCGTCACGTATGGCGCCAACTATCGCTACAACACACTGTCAAGCAACTCGACCTCGAGATACAGCACGGAAAACCGATTCGGTGTGTTCGTGCAAGACGAGTGGAATCTCGCACGTCCGCTGACGTTGATCGCCGGAGTCCGCTATGACCTCGACAGCTTCATCCGTCCTACCGCGAGCCCGCGGGTTGCTCTCGTCTACAATATTTCATCGGAACATACGCTGCGGATTTCGGCATCGGTCGCCTATCGCCCGCCCACGTTGCTCGAGAAGCGATCGGATGTCTTGGTACTCACGAACGCGCCCTTGCCTCCCACCACATCGTCGGTGCTCGGCGGCTCCAACCTGTCTCCGGAACAGATCATTTCCTACGAAGCCGGATACCAGGGCTGGTACCTAAAGCATCGCGTACGCTTGCGAGCCGATGTCTTTGTCAATCACATCTCGGATTTGATCAGTGTGACCAATCAATCCAATACCCTGGCGACCTACACGAACGATCCCGGCTCATCCGATATCTACGGTGCAGAAGCCGGCATCGAATGGCTGGCGACCAGTTGGCTGAGCGGGTTCGCCAACTACTCCTACCAGGATATTCGGCAGGATTCATCAGGTCGAACCAGGCGCGGCGGGCCGCACAATAAGTTCAATCTTGGCATCAGGGGAGAATGGGACAACGGCCTCAGCGCCGAGGCCATCTATCATTACTACGGCTCCGCGATGTATCCGCCCGGGGCTTCCTTTACCACTATTGCACAGGCCGGTCTCGCCACGCTCCCCGACCCGCTCGTCGGATCCTACAATAGACTCAACATGCGGGCCGCCTATCGGTTCTGGACGCAGAAGGCGGCGGCGGGATACCAGCGCGAAGCCGAAATGGCAGCGTCCGTCTTTAATGCGCTCGACGACAAAGCCAGGGAATACCCGTTGGGGGAAGAGATTGGGCGACGCATCATGGGCTGGCTGACCCTCAGATTTTGACGGCAACATCGGAACGGATTCAGGAGGGCGCGATGGCACCGACAACCACAGAACATTCCGTGCTGGTCGTGGATGATGACCCCGACATCGTGCTGGGACTCGAGGATTTCCTCCACCATGACGGCTACCACGTCAGCGTCGCCGCCACCTGCGCCGAGGCGCTCACCCGTGCACGCGCGCATCACTTCAACGCAGTCCTGCTCGATCTCGGCCTGCCCGACGGGGACGGCTGGTCCGTGCTGAGAAGCCTGCAGGATTTCGATCCCTCCGTCCCGGTCATCATCTTGACCGCCTATACCACCGCCGACCGCACGGTGGGCTCCCTCACACAAGGGGCCTTCGCCTACCTGACCAAACCGTACAACCGCGACGAACTCCGCGCGGTCCTCCAGCGAGCGGTCGGCGTGCAGGCTCTTGCCGCCAAGGCCGAGTATGCCGAGCATGCATTGACCGAAAGCGAGGAACGCTTCCGCTCCCTCGTCGAATCGGCCACCGACGCGATCATCGTCGCCAACCAACAAGGCCGGATCGTCTCGTGGAACCAGGCGGCCACCAGACTGTTCGGCTATGCCTTGGAGGAAGTCCTGGGGCATCCCTTGACCGTGCTCATGCCGGAGCGCTTTCGTGAGGCCCATGTGCAGGGCATGGCACGGTTCCAAGCCACGGGCTACGCCCGCCTGATCGGAAAGCCGGTCGAGTTGTACGGCTTGCACAAAGACGGCACCGAGATTCCCCTCGAACTGTCTCTGGCGACCTGGAACACCAAACGCGGCACCTTTTTTAGCGGCATCCTGCGTGACACCTCGGAACGCAGGCGGACCGACGAGGCGCTCCGCGCCAGCGAGCAACGGCTCGAGCACGTGATCCGGGGGTCCAACGACGGGTTCTGGGACGGCCGGATCTTGGAAGGGCAGCCTTGGCACGACCCAAGGACCCCCGTCTGGTATTCCCCGCGCTTCAAAGAGCTATTGGGCTATAGCGATGAAGAATTCCCCGACAGGCTTGGCAGTTGGTCTTCTAAGCTGCATCCCGACGATGCAGGGCGCGTGTTTGCCGCGTTGACTGACCATATCGAAGGGCGGCGTCCGTCTTACGACGTCGAATACCGCCTCCTGACGAAATCAGGAGACTATGGCTGGTTCCATGCCCGGGCTCAGCTGGTCGAACGAGACAATCGGGGAAACCCGGTTCGCATGGCCGGTTCCCTGCAGTGCATCAGCGACCGAAAGCGGGCAGAAGAGGCCTTGCAACGCAGCGAAGCCCTGCTGCGCTCCATCGTCAACAACTCCACCGCCGTGATCTATGCCAAGGAAGCCAACGGCACCTATCTCTTGGTCAACCGACGCTTCGAGCAGCTCTTCGACGTCACGGCCGACACGATCCGCGGCAAGACGGACCACGATATCTTCCCCAAGAACATCGCCGACGCCTTCCGCGCCAACGATGAGATCGTTCTGAATAGCGGCCATGCCTTGGAATCCGAAGAATGCGCTCCGCACCCCGACGGGCTCCACACCTACCTCTCGATCAAGGTGCCGATCATGGATCAGGCGGGCCACCCCTACGCCATGTGCGGCATCTCCACCGACATTACCGAGCGCAAACGCAGCGAGGACCAACTCCGCGCCAGTGAAGAACGGCTGCGGATGGCGCTCTCCGCCTCGCATGTCGGCATTTGGGACTGGGACGTCGAATCGGGACGACTCTATTGGTCCGCCGGTGTCGAAGCCCTCTTCGGATTGGCCTCGGGAACTTTCCCCGGCGACTACAGCGCTTATCTGGATTTGATCTACTGGGAGGACCGCGGGTCTGTCCTCGCCTCCGTCGCACAAAGCCTTCAAGAACACGCTTCTGTGCGGGTCAGTCACCGCGTGGTTTGGCCGGACGGTTCGCTGCATTGGCTGGTCTGGTCCGGACGAATTTGCCGAAATCCATCCGGTATCCCTATCCGCGTCTTGGGCACGGTCCATGATACCAGCGGGCCAGGGTGATCAACAGCATCGAACCGACTCGGAGTCCGGTGACACGTCGGGAGAGGACCTGAACTCACGGTGACCAACCCAGCGACCCCATACTCGCCTGTCGCGGTGCCTGCACGCCCAAGCCTGCGGCGCGCAGCCGCCCGGCTGCTGCTGCTCTGGTGCTGGCTCACCCTGCCAAGCATGGCCGGCGCGACCGAGGTGGCCGTCCTCAAGTCATCCAACATCGCCGCTTACGATCAGGCGATTGCCGGATTCAAGTCGACGCTTCCCGCCTCAATCACCCTGTCGGAGTATGATTTGGAGGGAGATCTGGAAAAGGGACGGAAGTTGGCGCGCAAGATCCGCGCCTCAGACCCGGCCCTGGTCCTGGCCGTCGGGCTCAAGGCCGCAAAGGCGGCTCAATTGGAAATCGTGGACATCCCCGTCGTGTATGCCATGGTGCTCGACCCGGCCAAATACGGACTGACCACGCGCAACATGACCGGGGTCCTCCTCGAGGTTCCGTTGGAGCGGCAATTGGCACTCATTCGCTCGGTTCTGCCCCACGTCAAGCGGATCGGTACCCTCTACGATCCCTCCAAGACGGCCGGCACCATCGAAGAAGTGAAGCGCCTGGTGAAACCCAACGGCACGGACCTGCTTTCCAGCCAAATCGGGAGTGAACGAGAGGTACCCTCAGCGCTGCGCTCCCTGCTCCCCTCCGTGGGAGCCCTGTGGTTGGTGCCCGATTCCACGGTGTTGTCCGATGAATCGCTGCGCTTCATCCTCAACACGTCGCTGGAAGAGCATGTCCCGGTCATCGGATTCTCCAAGGAGTTCGCGCGAAGCGGGGCGCTGCTCTGTCTGTCGGTCAATTATACGGAGATTGGGCGCCAAGCCGGACAACTCACGCAGCGGCTGCTGGACGGCCATGTTTCGCTCCCGCTCAAGCCCGTCCCGCCGGATCGGTTGGAACTCAGCATCAATCTGAAGACAGCCAAATACCTGGGAATCGAGATTCCCAAAGAAATTGAGAGCAAAGCCGATGAGCTCTACTGAGCACAACCCTGCATCCCGAACGGCGGCTTCAGCATCGACGGGGGCCAGTCATGCCTCGGTCCCTGGACGATTCATCAGTCTCCGAACCAAGTTCGTGGTCTTTTTCAGCTTGATCATCATCGTCGCCTGCTCGACGCTCAGCTGGTATTTCGTCGAAAGCAAGGAGATCGCGATGCACAAGCGCCTGCGCGACCTGGGCACGGTGCTGGTGAAGAACCTTGCCCACAACGTTCGCTACGGCATCATCATCGAAGAACGGGTCATCCTCGACCAATTCATCGATGGTGTCATGGGCGTGGATGAAGTGGTCTATGTGATGATCACCGGCGCGGACGGCCAGGTCTTGGCCGCCAAGAGCAAAGGCAAGCTCGAGAGTTTGTCACGCCCTCTCCGTTCCGCCGATCGTCCGTTCTTCCCCCGACCGGATATCGCCGAAAACTTACTCAAGAATCCGCCCACGGAACCGGTGCTCACGCGTCTGCGCTTGAGCGGCTCCGGCTCCATTCCGGTCCCCGAACACGAGGGGTTATGGCCCCTCTTTTCCTCGGCGGCCCGCGACGAAACGTTTTACGATGTCGCGGTTCCGGTGGTGCGGCGCAGCGAATCCCGGCTCGAATCACTGGCGTTGCAGGACGAAGCCACCTCCAAGACCGTTGCCCCCCGCGGCCAGCCTCGGACATACGGTGTGGTGCAGATCGGATTGACGGAGGTTCCGCTCCAGCGTGAGCTTTCCTCGGTCATTTGGGACTTCATCTTGCTGACGTTCGCCATCATCGTCACCGGAATAGTCCTGACGATCTTCCTCGCTCGCCGAATCATCACCCCGCTGCGCAATCTCGCCGCCGGCGCGCGCAAAGTCGGCGAGGGCGACCTCTCCACCTTCGTGCTTCCGACGACTCAGGACGAAGTCGGCCAGCTCACCAGCCTCTTCAATCTCATGACCAAGTCGCTCCAGGAGCGGGACCACGCCATTTCCGCCAACCTGGAGACTATCCGCCGCCACGTCACCCAACTGACGACGCTGAACCAGTCCAGCGCCGCCATCACCTCCACCCTAGACCTCGACCGGCTCCTGTCCAGCGTGCTCCAACTCCTGATCGACAATCTGGGGTTTACGCGGATGGTGCTGATCCTCTGGGATCGAGAACATGGCCTCGCCACGGTCGGCCAGATCGCCGGCGTCCCCCAACCCGTCGAGCAGGCGGCCCGCCGGTTGGAAATCCCGGTGCGCGACGACGGCGGGATCCTCGCGGAGATGTTGATCCACGGCAAGCCGGTGCTCGTAGCGGACGTCAACCGGGTTGCCCAGCGGATTTCGGCCGTCGCCCTTCCGTTGGTTCAGCAGGTAGGCATGCGCTCCTTCGTCGGCGTGCCTCTGCGGAGCCAACAGCGGATCCTCGGATACCTCGGGGCCGATCGCGGAGATCAGGTGTGCAGCCAGGAAGACTTGGACCTGTTGATGACCATCGGCAGCCACGTGGCCATCGCCATCGACAACGCCCGGGCCTATACCGAGCTGGAAGGGATGACCCAAAACCTCGAACAGCGCGTCCTGGGGCGAACCCAGGAGCTGCAGTCGGCCAACGAGCGCCTCCAGGAGCACGATCGACGCCGCTCGAAGTTCGTCTCGGTGGCCTCCCACGAGCTGAGAACTCCGATGACGTCGATCAAAGGGTTCGTGGAGAACATGCTTGACGGCCTCACCGGGGAGCTGTCAGACCGGCAGGTCCACTATCTCCACCGCATCCGCCACAACGTGGACCGATTGACTCGCATCATCAACCAACTCCTGGATTGGTCGCGCTTGGATGTGGGACGGATCGAGATCAAACCTGAACCGCTTTGCTTGGGCGAGTTCGCCACGGAGGTCGTCGAAAGCTTTCAAACCATGGCGGCTGAAAAGACCATTCACTTGGAAGTGACGCCCTGCGACCACGCGCTGATCGTCCAGGCCGACCGAGACAAACTTGAGCAGATTCTTTGGAATCTCGTCGGCAATGCCATCAAGTTCACCGCCAAGGGGGGGCGCGTGACCGTGCAATGCCAGCGCCGCGACAGCCGCTTTGCACAGGTTACCATTGCCGATACCGGATGCGGCATTGCAGCGCATGAATTGCCCAAAGTCTTCAACGAGTTTTCCAAGGTCGAATCCGCCATCCCCGCCTCGCAAGGCGCGCAGCTGGGATTGTTCATCACCAAGAGCCTGGTTCGTCTTCACGGCGGCCAGATTTGGGTAGAAAGCACCGTCGGCACCGGCACCGCGTTCACCTTCACCCTCCCGCTGGTCTCCGCTGAGGCCTCTGTTACCTGACTCATCCGGCCCCGGTCTCGCTGCGATTCGATTGTATCTCATCCGATAATGCATACATTCTCTTGAGCAATCCTCGTCCCACGCAGCCGGTCGATGCCGTCACACTCCTGAGTGAATTCCATCGGTTGAGCACCTCACCTCATAGTTGAGCGCCCCTACGTGGTGGCACGCGTCTTGCGGATCTTCTGGCAAGGGGTATTCCGTGCCGCATCTCTGCAAGGAAGGTCCCCATGCGCACTGCACCCATCCTCGTCATCGACGACGATCCGGATATCAGGGAATCCCTCGGGGACATGCTCTCGCATGAGGGGTACCAGGTCCAAACCGCACAGACCGGTTCGACGGCGTTGCAACTGGTCAAGACCGAGCACTACGCGGCGGCCTTACTGGACATTCAATTGCCGGACATCGACGGCCTCTCCGTGCTCAAAGTGATGATGGAATTGGATCCCGACCTTCCCATCATCATCGTCACCGGCAACGCCACGATGGAAAACACCGTGGGCTCCCTCACCAAGGGTGCATTTGCCTACCTGACCAAGCCGTATAATTCGCAGGAACTGAAAGCAGTGGTGCGCCGGGCCGTCTCCATGAAGGGGTTGGTCGTCCGCGCCGAACAGGTCGAACACGCGCTCTATGCCAGTGAGGCCCGTTTCCGCGCGCTCGTTGAGTCCGCCGCCGACGCGATCATCCTGGCGGATCAGACCGGGCATATGATCTGGTGGAACGGCGCCGCGGAACGGATGTTTGGATATGCCAAGCATGAGGCGCTCGGCCACAGTCTCGGCCTGATCATGCCTGAACGCTACCGCCAACCCCACGAGTCCGGACTTCGTCGCATTGCCGAAGGAGAGCCCGGCAAACTCTTGGGCCGCACGACCGAACTTGTCGGCCGAACCAAAGATGGACGCGAGTTTCCGATCGAACTTTCGTTGGCATCCTGGCGCACCGGGGAGGAAACCTTCTTCAGCGGTATGATCCGCGACATCACTCGCCGCAAACAGGCGGAAGAAGCGATTCTTCGCCTGAGTCATCGGAATGCGCTGATCCTCGAAAGCGCTGCGGAGGGCATCTTCGGCATGGACCTCGACGGGAGGATCACCTTTATCAATGTAACCGGTGCCGGCCTGCTGGGCGCATCGACCGAGAGATTGATCGATTGCCAGGTCTGGCCTTTCGTCCGCGGCGCCGGGCCCCCGACATCCTCAGAGAATCTTTCTGCCGTACCGCTCTACTCCGCACTGCGGGATGGCGCGATCCATCGCATCCAGAACGACGAGTTTGTCACGCTCGACGGGAAGCCCCTTCCCGTCGAATATGTCACCAGCCCCATCCATGAACAGGGTCGTGTCGTGGGAGCCGTAGTGGTCTTCCAGGATATCTCCGAGCGGAAGCGGGCGGAAGACCGTCAGCGTGCACAGCTAGCCGTCAGCCACATCCTGGCTCAGTCGGATCACCTCGGGGACGCGCTCCCCGAATTGCTCCCCGTTATCGGCGAACTCGGTGCATGGGACCTGGTCCTGCTCTGGGAGCGCCCCTCCTCGCTCTCCCCGCTTTCCTGTACGGGGGCCTGGATACGCCCCGCCCATGCCTTGGGCGATTTCGTCTCCCTCTGTCGGCGCACGACATTCCCACCCGGGCTCGATTTACCTGGACGCACGCTCAGCGGAGGCCGCCCCCTGTGGATTTCCGATGTGCTGGCCGACCCACAGTTTACCCGTATACCCACGGCCTCCCGCTTGGGAATCCACACGGCTTGCACCATTCCAATCCGTGCGGCAGAGGGACAGGACGCGGTGCTGGAATTGTTCGCGGAGGAGAGCCGTCGAGCCGACAGCGCAGTCCTGCAAACATTGGCCGACACGGGTATGAAAGTGGAACAGTTTCTGAATCGGGCCAGAGCGGGGCAGGCGGTTCGCGCATCCCACGAGATGATCCAGGGACTCATGACAAATCTGCCCATCGCCATGCTGCTGTGCGACCGGCAGCAACGCATCCACTATGCGAACGCTCTGGCCCAAGAATATTTTTCCTCTTCCGGCGGCACACTTTCCGGCCGGATGCTCGCGGATGTGCTCGGTTTCGACAGTGAAGCTCGACGCCACTTGGGCCAGGCGTGGGACACCCTCTGTTCCCACCCTCTCGCGACCACCACAGAGCAGGAATGCGGAATCGGGTCTCGCGTCTTTCGCTTTCGCCTCTTTCCGGTGCCTGCCTCGCCTGACCTCGGCCCTCAAGCGGGAATCCTCCTCTGGGACGTGACCGAACACAAACAGGTGCAGGATCAGCTCATCCAGGCAGAGAAGCTGTCCAGTTTGGGAACCCTGGTCTCGGGCATGGCCCATGAGATCAACAACCCTGCCCAAGCCATTTTGAGCATGGCCGAACTGATTCAGGAGGAAAAGGATCCCCGCACGATCCGGGAATTCGCAACCGATATCGTCGAGTACGCCCGTCACGTTTCGACAGTGGTGCGGGATTTTGCGAGCTATGCTCGGTCCTCGGCACGGGACGCCGACACGGAAATCGACCTTGCCGAACGCCTGATGGAAGCGATGAAAATGGTTCGTCGCGCCCCCTACTTCGGATACATCGAGGTCGTCACAGACTTCGGCGGCCCTACCCTTCTGCGCGCCCGAAAGGGAGAGATCGACCAGGTCTTCGTCAACATCATCGGCAACGCCGCGCAGGCGATGAACGGATCGGGACGGCTGACCTTGTCGACCCGCTTCCTCGAACCCTGGATTGAAGTGACCATTGCCGACACCGGCCCTGGGATTCCGAAGCAAATCCTCTCAAAGATCTTTGACCCGTTCTTCACTACCAAGGAACCAGGCAAAGGCACCGGCCTTGGCTTGAGTATCGTCCACAAGATCGTCACGAAATACGAAGGCCGTATCACCGTGGAATCCGAGGAGGGGCGAGGCACCACGTTCCGTCTGCAATTTCCCTCGCTTCCGTCGGACGGAGGGACATCATGAGCAGTGAGATCCATGCACCGCAGGGACACCGGGAAGGACGCATTCTTCTTGTGGATGACGAGGAGGCCATCCGCAAGCCGGTTCGGCTGGCCCTCCTGCGGGCAGGCTATGAAGTCGTGGAAGCCTCGGACGGAAGGCAGGCGGTATCAGCCCTCAAGGAAGGCGACAATCCATTGATGGTCGACGCGATCGTCTGCGACATCCGCATGCCGCATATCAACGGCATCGATGCGATCCTCTTCTTTCGCGCACAATTCCCGTCCATCCCGATCGTCGTCTTGACGGGATATCCCGATTTCGATTTGGCCATCTCGTTGATGAAACTGGGCGTACGGGACTACCTGGTCAAACCGGTGTTGAAGCGGGAATTGTTGCGGGTCCTGAAGGATGCCGTCAACGACCACGTCCTGTTCAAGGATCAGTTCGTGGCCTGACTCCCCTCTATGTGCTGCGGGATTTCTCGGTCGGTGGGTAGGCCCGCTTGAAGACCGCGCGAAGGCCGAAATAGGCGAACGAGTCCTTGAGGTTGGAATAGAGCCGTTTGAATGCGCCCATGTCGGGATTCGTGACATACTCCATCGTAAGCACGATCCGCTCTTCCTGTTCCCCGAGCGGCGTCACAGCATGCCAGAGCTTGTCGCCGTTGAAAACGACGAGATCACCCGGCGCGGTGGCAAATTCCATGTGAACCGGCTGCCTGCCCGGCACGTCCTTGTACAGATCGGCCACCAACCTGCACTGCTTCGAATGGTCGAGCAGCCCCATCAGAATCGTATACCGCGCCCCTTTGTAGTAGGACGTGTCGTAATGGTAGCCGATGTGATCCCCGGCCTCGGTGTAATAGTACAGCGCACAACTGTGGGGGTCATTGTCCGGGCACAGGAGCAGATTGACCTTGGTGAGGCGATTCAGGAAACTCCGGAAAGCCTCCGACCGATAGATCTCCAGGAACTGCGGCGCCTTTTCGATGACGGTGTAGTAGCTGACGCTCCCGCCCTTCTTGTGGCCGGGAATGTAGTTGCGGTTCAAGTCGGTCTTCACCGCCTGGGCGTCCGGCACGAGGACTGCTTCCACAAGGTCCCGCGGCAGAAACTCTTTTATGTAGAGAAACTCGTTCTGGTCCCAGTACTCCTGCTGCAGACGCTCGACATTAAGTGCGGCAATCGCCCGGTCCACCGCTTCCGATACCGCTCCCGCTACCGCCTGGCTCATGATCCCCTCACAATCCCGGCCTGCTTTGCTCTCACGCCCATCCCACGCCACCCGTCGCCGGACACCGCTCAGGGTCGACTCACGACCGGCGCTCTCACGATTTCTACATCGGCAGGCACCTTGAAATCAAATAGCTCATCCTTCAGGCCGGTGTTCGGCTTGATGTCGGCAAACTCGAACGTCGCCACGTTGCCGCTCACCTCATGCAGGGCAATAGTCTTCAGAAAATAGGTCTTCGGCTGCACCTCGATCACGATCCGCTGCACCGCCCGTTCCGGCTCAAACCGTCCCTGCTTCGGAGTCAAGGACAGCAGAGGAATCCCCCCGGCCCCGCGCTCTTTGGCCGCGGTCGGTTCGATGTCGAACTCTTCATCCAGCTTGCCGACGCCCTGCAAGAGCTGCAACGGAGCCTGCGAGGCTGCCATGTTCGTCAACTTTCCGACGAGCACTTGCTTGTGCTCGGGCACGTACATGCGGACATCCTCTTTGTCGACGTAGATCTCTTCGGTCGCCGGCTCGACATAGTCCCAGCGCAGACGGCCCGGCTTTTTCACATAAAACCGCCCGCTGGAGACGACCGGTTTTGAGAAGCCTTCGATCTTCGTCTTCTGGGTAAAGGTCGCCTGCAGGTCCTTCGTCTTTTCATACCGGGCCTGGATCTTTTTGACCACGTCCTGCACTTCCTGCAGCATCTTCTCATCGACCGGCTCCTGGGCCCACAAGAAACCGGGCAGAACCAGGACTCCGCATAGCACAAACGCCGACAACCGCGCCACGAACACCTTCATACCTCATCACCCCCGACGGGGCCCCGTCGCCCTAACACTTCCCTTCGACCATCACGCCCGGCCGCCCCCACGAGGCCCTCCGCCTCCATCTGTTCGATCATCCTGGCGGCGCGCGGATAGCCGACCCGCAGGCGGCGCTGGATCAATGACGCCGAAGCTTGACCGGTGGACAGCACCAAATCCTTGGCCTGCTCGTACACCTCGTCCTTGGCTTCTTCTTCCGCCGCCTCTTCCTGCTTGAGGGACTGGAGTTCCTGGTTATAGGACGGCAGCGCCTGCTTCTTCACGAACTCCACCACACGCCGCACATCGTCGTCCGACACGTACGAGCCGTGCAAGCGCGTGAGGCGCCCGGTTCCGGACGCGAGATAGAGCATGTCCCCGCGCCCGAGCAATGCCTCCGCCCCGTTGGCGTCGAGAATCGTTCGCGAATCGGTTTTCGAGGACACTTGGAACGCGATGCGGGCCGGGAAGTTCGCCTTGATCAGCCCGGTCAAGACGTCGACGGACGGGCGTTGAGTTGCCAGCACCAAATGGATGCCGGAAGCCCGCGCCATCTGAGCGAGGCGGGCGATCTTGTCCTCGACGTCTTTCGGCGCCACCATCATCAGGTCCGCCAGCTCGTCGATCATCACGACGATGTACGGGAGGGGTTCCGGCGGAGTCGGAGCCGCCACTGAATCCGTGGGGCCGTTCTCGCCTGCCGGCTCCGCGGTCTCCCCTTGAGACAACCGTTCCTCTTCAGACATGAACTGCAGTTCCGCCTGTTCCGGCTTTCCCGTCTGCCAGGCGTCCGACACCACCCCCTGGATCTCGGAAACCTTGCGGTTATAGGCGTCGATATTGCGCACGCCGGCCTCGGCCAGCAGCTTGTACCGACGTTCCATTTCCTGCACCACCCAGGCCAGGCCACGCGATGCCGACTTCGGATCGGTAATGACCGGACGCAGCAAGTGCGGAATGCCGTCGTAGCTTTGAAACTCGAGCATTTTCGGATCGATGAGCAGCAGCTTCACCTCATCGGGCTTGGCCGCGAACAGGAGGCTCAAAAGCATCGTGTTCAGGCTGACGCTTTTGCCGGCGCCGGTGGCCCCGGCCACCAGCAGATGCGGCATCGTCTTGAGATCCGCCGTGACCGGATTCCCGAAGATGTCCTTCCCCAGCGCCATGCCGAGTTTGGAACGGCATCGCGTGAAGGAGTCGCTCATCACGACTTCCTTCATGGACACGGTTTCTCGGGAGGGGTTCGGCACTTCGATGCCCACGACCGATTTGCCCGGCAGGGGCGCCACGATCCGGAGACTGATGGCCTTGAGCGCCAGCGCCAGATCGTCCGCGAGATTGACGATACGCGCCACCTTCGTACCGGCCGCCGGCTCGAATTCATACATGGTCACGACCGGACCCGGCCGCACCTCGGTCACCCGCCCTTCGATCGTGAAGCTCCGCAACGCCTTGGTGAGCACCTCGGACTGGGCCTTGAGCTCGTCGTCGCTCAAACGCGACAGCGGCCCTGACGGATCGCTCAACAGTTCCTGCGGATCCGGCAATTGATAGCCGCTGCCCACCGATTGGCCGGTGACGACCTCACGCTCCGAGTGCTCGGCCGGCACCGGTCGTTTCTCGGCTCGGATCGTCGGCTGAATCCTGGGCGGCTCCACCACCGGGACGACCGCTTCGACGGATTCCGCAATGACTCGCGCTTCGGGATCGTCGGGGGCCGCGACTGATTCGCGCGCCATCCGCTGGGCTCTGGGCTTGACGCGCTTGGGCGCAGGTTCACCGGCGGCGGGCCATTCGGGCATCATGGCCGCGGCCCATTCGCGCGCCGACTCCCACCATTCCGGGACTCGTTGCAGCAGCACGGACAGCGAGAGAGGCACCGTCAGCAACAGCGAAACCACCAGTCCGGTCAGGATCAGAATGTGCGCGCCGGTATTGGCGAAATAGCCTCTGAGTCCGTCGGCCAACACCTGTCCGATGATTCCGCCGGCAAGCCCCCGGTTGACCATGCCGCTTGAAATCGTGGGCACGGCGGTCATTTCAAGATGAAGAAACGCGCTGAGCAACAACACCGCCGCGACGGAACTGCCGGCGTTGCGGATGCGAACGGTCAATGGGGTTTGCGTGAAACAGCGGACTCCAAGGAGCCCCAACAACAGCGGGAACAGATAGGCCGCTCCGCCGATCAGGAAAAAACAGCCGGCTGCCAGCACGGCACCGACGGAGCCGATCATGTTCTTTGGTTGCGTCGCGACGGTTCCGGAGGAGGTGAGAACCTTGGCGTCGCTCGGCACGAAAGAGACAAGGCTGAGCAAGATCAGCAGCCCTGCTGCGATCAGGAGGACCCCGATCACTTCGCGTTTGACGTGTGACGAACGGGGAGGAGCTGAGCGGGCGTCACCGCGCTTCGCCGTGGTGGATACACCCATAGCGGCGAATCGTAACATAGGGGGGCAGTCAATTCAAACAAACGGCCGAAGTCGTCCGCCGGCGGAGGGAGCCGTCTCGTGCCGGCATGCAGGGATCGGAATCGATCGAGAAGCAGGTCCGAGGCGGCACCGGGAGGAGGCTACGCAGCGTCTTCCCGGTTCGTCTGCTTCGGCAAAGTCGGGTCTTCGTAATCCTCTGGTTTCACCGCCACGATCGGCGACTGCCCCATGGTCGTGAGGGTGCAGTCCTCGATCGAACGTTTGACGACGGCCGGTCTGAACAAACGGTCGACGGCAAGCCACCGGTCTGCAATCTCTTCACTGAGGCCTTGCGAGAGAATCGCGCGACGCAGAAAACGTTCACGCAGGTCGCTGAGCTCGTCCGTAATGAACATGTGCATGTGGACCACCGCAGGAGTGGCGCCTTGATAGCGGTGCGGCCCACCGAAGGCACTGACCATGAACTCCGTTTGCTTGTCCACCAACAGCGATTTGGGTTTCCCGAAGAAAAATTGGCCGATCCAGGGGTCGTCGAATACGGCATCGTAAAACACCAGGTGCACCCGACGAACCATCTCTTCCCCACCGATTGCCGCCAACAAGCCGTCATCCCAACGCACGTTGCCCCAAGGCCCCCGTCGCTCAGGCCCCCTCCACGAACCATTTCCCAACGAGCGACGTTCCGGTTCCTCCAACGATCCCGCTTCCCGCATGATCATGGCAACGTCGTGGTAGACGCGCTCCCATGCACGGGCCAATTCCGGTGTAAATTCCGCGCCGAGCATGTCACGCAGGGTTTCCAGCAATGCCTGCCGCATGGAAGGCAAGAACAGGCGAAACTGGCGGTGATACCCGCGGTGACGCTCACCCATCTCGCGCAAAACAGGCTCCAGTCGCTCCAGATATTTGAGGCTCCGGAATGTCATAAAGAGATTGGCAAACTTGCGTTGGCGGAAGGAAGCACTGCCCTTGAGCGCGGCATTCGCCTCTGGGTCAAACTGGGCGAGGTGCTCGTAGAAACGTTCACTGATGGTGGGAATGGCCGGCTCCAGCCGCCCCACGCAGGCACTCACCCGCAGCCGGTCGGATTGATCGCTGATGTACTGTGGGGTGGTCATGGCTCACACTCCTCGCTCACGTGTTCAGCACCCGTATCAGGGACATCCCTGCTCGACGAGCGTCGCGAGTCGCTCTCATTCGCTGCACCGAGAAAGCGTTCCAGGCGACCAACGTCTCCTCCCCTAGCGGCAATGAACTCCAGCCCGAAACGGTCTCCATTCACCCACCGGACTCGGGCAGGGTTCACTCGTATCGCATTCTTCTCCCCCGGGAGATTCATCCAGAGAATGACGAAACTTCTTCCCGGTATGAGGCCGCGCACCCCATGGCGGCTGACCACGCAGCAACCTTTCGCCGACACATTGATCGTTTGGCCCAGCGTTTCCCGTGCGAGACAGGAAATGCGAATATCCAAGGCGACGGACAGGCGCTCGCCTCTCCGCCGGTTATCCTGCTCCGGTCGCGTCGTCATCGGTACCCTCTCGTCAGAATTCACTCAAGTCATGACCAGGACCACACCGTTGTCCCCGGCCCGCGCCGACTCTGCAGCGCGCGGCTACCCTTGCGATGGAAACCAGACGAACAACATCGCATAGATCAGGTAGGCCGTGGCCATCGTGCCGCTGAAACTCCATACGATCCATCGTCCCAATCGGCGATGCAACGACACGCCGGCAACCATCGCCCCGACTCCTGTCCCCATGGACAACCGGGTGAACCCCATATACAGGTTGTATGTCCCCATCGCGACGGTCGCGCAGGCACAGAGCATGTGAAGTGAAAAGACCGGCACGTAGAGCATCCAGTACTCCGTGCGGCTGCCGCCGAACTGCTCACGGCCGAACAGGACTTGCTTCGTGACGTAGGCAACCAGCCACAGGCCGACCATCACGCTCGCGGCGAGCATACGCCGGCTGTGATGACCGACATCGTGATGTTTGGCGGCTCGAATCCCGGCCAATGCCACACCATAAGCCGCCGTGATGATGGCGACCACGCCGTACCAGAGCATCGATTTGGTATCCATCGCCCCTCCTTGGGGACTCCGCCGCCGAGGCTAGCAACCGGTCAGCAATCGCGACACCAGCGTTTCCGGAAAATCGTTCACGCGCATGTCGTCGACCGTCCGCTGGACATCGTAGGCCACCTGATGAAACGTGATGGTTTTCGACTCGACTTCATACAGCGCAACCTGCGCCCCCTGTCGCCCCTGCCTGGGTTGGCCGATGGAACCGGGGCAGACGAGACAGTGGGCATAGGTCCCCAAGGCCTGCTCCGAATCCACCACATGACGGTCGCGGGACTTCGGTATCCGGGCATACACACCGGGCACATGCGTGTGCCCGTGGAAACAGACATGCAACTGACGCCGTTCCAGGAGATTCAGGTTATCCTCAAATGTCATTTCGTACACGTAGGCGTTCAGATATGACGGATCCAGCGGAGATCCGTGGACTGCGAGCCACCCCTCTCCTTGCAAGACGGGAGGAAGTTCCTCCAGCCATCGTCGTGCCCCTTCGGTCAGTTTCGGAATCGTCCACTCCATGGCCCAGCGGGCATAACGCGAGAACCCGTCCCCCGCCCGGCCCACGGCGGCAGCAAGATCGTGATTGCCCTTCAGGACTGTATAGGCCGACGCCTGCAGACGGGCGATACACTCGTTGGGATGGGGTCCATATCCCACCACATCACCGAGAACGATGCCTTTGTCGACCCCCCGTCCTTGCAAGAACTGTAGGACGGCATCGAGTGCGGGGAGATTGGCGTGCACGTCCGCCATGACCGCGATGATTTCCTTTTCGGGCAATACCACGGATTGCCGTCGCGCACGCCGCTGATCGATCATCGTCTGCTTGAAGGCATCGAGTGCCGCCTGGCGCGGTTGGGCGGGAATGCACAGCTCTCCGAGGAGGCTGCCGATGAAGTACAAGCGGTGGGGGTCCTCGAAGAACTCCAGAAACAATAGTCTGAGCTGCACACCCAACTGCGCCGCCCATTCCGCCGACAGCCATTCAAGCGAACGAAAGTAGACCCCGAGCATTTGCACGAAACCCGACAAGTCATCGGCTTCGTACACATCATCGTCCAGATAATACAACCGCTGCTGGTCGTCGAGGCCGAAGTTCGACAGACCTTCGTCCAGGCGAGCGTGATGGTCGCGGAAGACTCGAAAATAGATCCGAAACAACGCCAGCAGATACCCGATCCGCCGTTCCGCTCCCTCACGCGCACAATCCTTCGGACGCATCAATGTATGAAGCGGCGTCAGCAACGGGCAGATACTACCGATGGTGGGACTGTCGTGGTTCGCATGATGGATGAGGAACCACGTCTTTCCGGGGTGGTGCGCTCCGAGTTTACGTTCCCGCTCCAGGGCCTGCATTGCCCATCGCCTGGCATTCAGCGGGTCGAGGCGGAGTTCGGCCCGAATCTTCAGGAGGTCCTGCCGCCCCACGTACAGCACAGTGGCGGGTCGACCGGTGAAGCGCTCCCCATGCGTCATCGCCGCCTGCGGCAAGGTACGCAGACTCTGGACGTCCTCCGGCCGATAGGTGCTGTCGCCCCCCACTGCGCCGAGGATTTCGATCGTGCCTTCAGAACTCATTCCCGGCTGTCTTGTCTCCGTCGACCCGGCCGGCCGCGCCTCCAGCCCACCCATCCGACCACTCCGCCCGACCTTCGGCCTGACCCGGTCTCAGCCGGGTCAGGATCCGAACGTACGACGGGAGTCGTTCTTCGCCGACTACGGGCACAGGGGGGCGAATTTGTCCATGCTGCCGCGGACTCCGGCCCACCCCATGCCCATGTTTGTCTTCTTGCTGGTGATCAGCACCACGAGGCAATTCGGCTTCTGCGGAATCGTGGCCATGAAGTGATAGGTGGCTTCCGTCGTCATCTGAATTTCCTTGATGCTGTTCTCCACCTTCTTCCCACGCTGCGTGGAGAGCAGGCTTTCGACCGCCCGAACCGTCTTGCCCCGCACCATATCCGTCGCCGCCGCGGCCACGGCATCCAGGTACGATTGGGTGAAATAGGGCACATTGTGCGACACGCCGAGCAGCAAACCGGTGTTGACGTCCACGACACCACAAGCCAACGCCCCGTCCACATTGCCGATGATTTCCTTGCACAGATCGTTCAACGATGCCATAGCCGCTGTCTCCTTGTGAGTTGGTTGATAAACGGGCTGCTCGCCCTCCGACACTGACTCCCCTCCTGCGTCACGGCTGCCTCGACGTTCCTCACGGCTTCACGGCCTTCAAGTAGGATGCCGTGTCCGCCGCCGTCTTCTTGGCCCAGCTCAGTAGCGTCCCCAGCCCGCTCTTGCTCTGAGTCAGGCTCACCAACACCACGTCTTCATTGATGTGGTTAAAGACGACGATGCCTTCTTTGTTCTCAGCGATCACCACTTCGCAGGCACCCAGTTTCAATTCGATTGCCATGGCGTCGCCCAACGCCATCAGCGAGCTCCCAATCGCCGCCGCCCGCTCGACCGCATATGTCCCTCGTTGATACGTAGCCAACATCCGTCCGTCCAACGAGGCCACTAAGACCGCATCGAGCACCTCGCAGTGTTCGCTCATGGAGTTCACCGCCATCTGAAACACATGGTTCTCAAGATCGTTGTACATGCTCCCCCTAGGCGGCGGCCTCGAGCCGCGTCACCAACTCCTCGATCAAATTCATCACGTCGGATTTGGATCGCGCGTCCACCGAATAGACCGGCGCGGGAAAGCCGCGTTTCCTGAGATGGTCACGGTAACGTTCCAACGGCGGATCGGCCGACAAATCCATGTGGGTCACCCCCACAACCAGTGCGCTCTCGCGGATCAGATCGGTGAACAGATCAAGGTAATAGTCCAATTCTGGGAAGGGATCGGGCGACACGTTGTCGATCAACAGGATGAGCCCCAAGGCGCCTTGGCTGAGGACCCGAGACATGAAATCATAGCGACCCTGTCCCGGAGCGCCGTACAACCGCACCCGCCGATCCGGTCCGAGCATCAGCTCGCCGTAATCCATCGCAACCGTCGTCAGTTCTTTCTTTCGTGCCACCTCGTCGGTCGCCCGTGCCTCCGGTGTGATCGGCTTGATGTCGCTGATCGCGCCGATTGCCGTCGACTTTCCCGCTCCCGTAGTCCCAGCGAATATAAGCTTGATGTCGCGTTTCATCTGACCGGAAGATTGACGCCGTTCGACCACCGAGGTAAGCCGGTGGAGCAACGGTGCCTCGGCCGCCCCGGCCCGGAACCCAGGTACTGCAACCGGCGGGGCCGACGTCATAGGCCCGGTTCCAAGCTGAGCCGCGACACCGTTCAAGACCTCAATCAGTTGATCGGCGCGCAACGGCTTCTGCAGGAACCAACCGGTTTCCAGCGGCTGCTCTTCCGCGCAGGCCACGGGAATGGGAATACGATCCTGCTGCGCCCGGCTCCATGCCACAAAGGACTCGGCATCGCCCAAATCGTAGATCACGGCCTGGGCAGCTTCCGCTCCAACGACCCGCCAAGCAGGGTTCAAACGCCGTTGGGCATTGAGCGACAACATGGCCAAGATGAATCCCTCGTCCAGCGCCGACAGGCCGCGCAGTTTCAGATTGCATATGTTCATTGCGTCATCCCAATCGTCGGTGCCCTGCGGCAAGCACGTATGGAAGAAATGCGGATGGAAGTCAGGCAAGCTTCATACCGGCGCACCGGCCGAACAGCCCCGGATGCGGACTCGTTTCACCTGGCTCACGGTAACCGCTTGAGAATATTGAGCGTATCGAAAGTCTTCGAATGGGTGACAGCACCGCCCATGTCGAAAGGGACAATCCTTTCGCAGGCGAATGCATGAATGGCGTGACGCGTATCACGCCGGCACTGACGGGGATCACTGCAGCACGCAGCTCTGTGCGTATTTGCTCAAGTCCGTGACGCAAATCGTCGCTTCACGGCTGCGCATTGAGGGCATCGAGCGGCGGCCCCGCTTCGCGCAGACCGCACTGCCTATCGGGCATCACCTTGGCCGGAACCGGAAAAGTACTTCGCGATCGCACGACCACGTGTCATGATGCTGCAGTACTACGCGGCATTTACGTACTTCTGATCGCCCAGCGAGGATCGCATGGCAGGCTGTTTTGATCCCCTTGCAACGTTTCAACACCTTCCCGCTTTTACGCCGCCGGGCTGCGGGCAATGCCATGTCCGCGAACTCTGTTCCGCGGATGAACTGGTCACCGCGTGCAGGACGCTCTCGCCGAACGAGTGCGTCTCCTTCAGCCATCCGGCTAACAAGGCTTTATTGATCCAAAGCGGCATCTCCACGGGGATCCACGTGGTCTGCAAAGGTCTGGTGTTGGAATCACGTTGGGATCAAGGTCGGCAGGAGCCGGTCGGTCAGCTGGCGGGCCCCGGTGGAATCATCGATCCGGCCACCGCATTGCAGCAGCCGCCCCGCGGTGCCATTACCGCCACCACCTTGATGGAAACGACGTTGATCTTCGTGCCTCAGGCGCTGGTCAACAAGTGCCTCCAGGAGTCGCCGCAAATCATGCGCAAGGTGCTCGGGCACCTGTGCGCTCAGCTCCGCCTGCTCGAAGTCCGGTACTATTTGCGAAGTTCCTGCGACGTCTATGCGCGGGTCGTGCATACACTTCTGTGGATGGCAGACCAGATCGGCCAGATGTCGGCTGACGCACTCACGATTCCCCTGAAATGCGATCGCCGCGTTCTGGCTCAATTGGTAGGGTCATCGCCTGAAACGGTCAGCCGCATGATGAGCAGGCTGCGCGAAGAGAACCTCGTTGAATGCCGCGAGCACAGCATCGTCATTCTCAATCCGGCACAACTCTCCCAGGCGCTGGTCGATGCGGTGGTGCCTGCGACCGGCAACGCATCTCCCGCTTCGACGGCATTCCGGTCCTGCACCGCACCCTAACGCCGGCCGCTGCCCTTCCAAATCGCCCGTCGGCTCGAAGCGCTCATGCAGAGGGGGCCGGGAGGAATCGAGCCAGTTCCACGAAGTGGAGCACCGAGAGCGTTTCGGCTCGCACGGTCCCCGGCAGACTCAACCGCTGAAGCGCCTCCACGACCATTTTCTGATCGTAGCCTTCATTGCGCAGCGAGTTCACCAGTGTTTTTCTCCGATGGGCAAACCCGGCTTTTACCAGCGCACCGAAGTCGGCATGCTGCCTGCGGTCCAGCAGCCCGGCTTCTCTTGCCTTCAGCAAGACGACTGCCGATCCCACCTCGGGGCGGGGTCGGAAGCAGTTGGCCGAGACACGGAAGGCCTTCGTGATCTCCGCCGCATACTGAGCCATCACCGACAGGACGCCGTAATCCTCTTCGCCTGGCTTGGCGACCAATCGATCGGCCACCTCCTCCTGCAACATCAGGATCAGACGGGGGAAGCGACTCCGTTGCTCCAGAAGCGCGAACAGAAGAGGCGTGGAGATGTAGTAGGGGAGATTCGCCACCACGATGGTTCCGGCCGGCAGCGTCCCCATCGGATACTCAAGCGCATCGGCGCAAACCAGCTCGACATTGGACCATTGGGCCCGTCGCGCCATGAGATACCGATGCAGGAGCGGATCGATTTCGATTGCCACGACCCGCCCGGCAGCGGCAGCCAATGCCTCGGTCAGCGCCCCACGACCTGGGCCGATCTCCAACACGCTGTCCTGGCTGGTCACGCCGGCCAACGCCACGATCTTGCGGACGATGTTGGGGTCGATGAGGAAGTTCTGACCGAGCCGTTTTAGCGGAGGAGGCAAGGGGGGCGGGGTCGGCATCGACACTTATCCGGCCGGCGCAGCCGGTGTTGCACGCAGCCGTTTGACCAAGGCATTGAGATACGTGCGAAAACCATCCACGTCGTCATTGAACTCTTCGACGAGATCGTTGGTGAAGGACGGGCCGGTCTGTTTGCGCGCAAACTCGTCCGCTTCCTTCTTGCCCACATGTTGCGTGAGCAACTCGACGGTGCGTGATTTCCATTTTGACATCCGCTCGGTCCCCGCCACGGTATTCAAGTCTTGGTTCGTCTGCTTCGCGATCGCATCCAGGTCCTTGATCTGCTGTTCGATGATCGACACCCCAAGCGCGCTCATGCAACATTCTCCCAATGTGAATCAGGCCCCGGCATGGGTGCCTACCGCCGGCCGCCACGACCGGGCCAACCGAGCCGCGACTTTGACGGCCTCGAGCAGGCTGCCGTGCTCCGCAATGCCTTTACCCGCAATGTCATAGGCTGTCCCGTGATCGACGGAAGTCCGGATGATCGGAAGTCCCACCGTCAAATTGACGCAGGTCCCGAAGGCCACGAGTTTGAGCGGAATCAACCCTTGGTCATGGTACATGGCCACGATCCCATCATACAGCCCCCTGACGGCCTTTCCGAACAGGGTATCGGCCGGCTGTGGATCGCTGGCATCGATGCCGGCCGCGCGGGCCTGTTGCACCGCCGGCTCGATGCGGGTCGATTCTTCGTCTCCGAACAGACCATGTTCCCCCGCATGGGGATTCAGCGCCGCCACGCCGATTTTCGGGTTCGGAATGCCGAAGTACTTGGTCAGGCCGAGGTGGGCCAGGCGAATCGCTTTGGTAATGCGCTCGGGAGTCAGCATCGGCGACAGATCATGGATCGCCACGTGTGTCGTGGTGAACATGATCTTGAGCGGGCCGCCCACGATCATCATGCCCATTTCCGGGCTTCGAGTCAGGTCGCCCAGGAACTCCGTATGGCCGGGATAATGAAACCCGGCCATGTGCATCGCTTCTTTGTTGATCGGTGCCGTCACGATCCCGCCGATGCGCCCCGCCAAGGCCAGTTCCACACCTTTCTTGATGAAGGCCACCGATGCCGCGCCGGTCTCCGCCGCCGCCACGCCCATGGTAAACGCCGGGAGCGGCGCCTCGAGTGGATCCAACACGGCCACCTGGCCCGGCTCGAGCCTCGACATCAAAGCCCGCTCGCCGTCCACCACCCGCAAGCGCAGTTTGAGCGATTTGATCGTACGCTCCATTACGGGCCGAGACCCGATGACCAGGGACCGACACATCCGGGCAAGCGCCTTGTCGGCCAAAGCCTTGGCAATGACCTCCGGACCGATCCCTGCTGGATCACCCATCGTCAAACCCAACAGGGGGAGAGGCTCCTTCGCGGAGGTCCGGTGCGAAGCCCCGCGGGCTACGGGTTTGGTTCGGACTGGTTTTCTCGTCTTAGGAGCCATGCGTATAGAGGAACAGCGTGTAGCCAAGGTACAGCAGCGCACTGCCGCTCAGCAACCAGGGACGCCATTGACCCGACAACAGCACCTGGACGAGACTCATGCCCATCGCCACGACGGCCAGGACCATCGTCGCCAAGGCCGTCGTACCGAGCGTCCATCCTGTGCCGAGCAACCCGACCGAAACCGGAATCGTGCCCTGAAAGACCATGGCACCGGTTACGTTGCCCACCGCCAGCCGGTCCTTCTTCCGGTAGAGCCAGAGAAAGCTGTTCGACATCTCGGGCAACTCGGTCGCCAGCGGCGCAATCAACAGCGACAGGATCAGCGGCGACACATGCAGTTCGGCGGAGATCGAGTTGGCCGCGGTGACGAACAGGTGCGCTCCCCCCACCAGCCCCATCAGCCCCACCGCACCCTGTATGGCGATGAGGGCATAGGCCGGATGCTGGGACCGACGCGCAAACAGCAGCGGCTCCAAATCCCCACCCCCCTCACCCTCGCCTTCATCCTCCGCTGAAAACTTCAGCTTCATGTAATACAGGTATAGACCCAGCAGGCCGACGGCAGCCGCCATATGAACCGGCTTTGACGGAACGAACACGCACACAAGCGCCGCCAGGTACCCGGTCAAGAAAAACTGGATGTCGGTGCGGACCTCTCCGTAGTCGAGCTTGAACGTCGCCGTCCGTTTGCCGAGCCTTGCATAAAGTACCAAGAGGCCGGCCAGAATCGGCAGGACCAGCGTGCTCAGCATGAAGGGGGCACCAAGAATGGCGCCGAGACCGACTTCGGTTTGCTCGGGGCTGCTGCCGAAAAAAATCGCGATGATAGGGATGGAGGTTTCAGGAAGCGTGGTGCCGACGGCGGCAAAGATGCTGCCGACCGCCCCTTCGGAGATCTTCATCCGTTTGCCCAGCCACTCGATGCCGTTCGTGAAGAGATGGCATCCCGCCAAGGTGACCACGACCGAGACGACGAAAAGCAGCGCGTAGAGGAGGACCGTCAAGGCAGTCCTCGCAGACATCTCACGCAATCCAATACGGCGGGCATGTCGACCGCACTCCTCACCGATTCAACCGTCCGTTTTCTCCATACTGCACGTCTTACCGTTTCCTCCTCACTGTTACCTTCTTAGAGTTTCCCTGCCGATAAACCAGCATGGCCTCCTCAAGGATGTCCTTCACAGGGCGACCGGTCCGTTCTGCGATCCGGCGGCAATCCTCATATTCCGGCGCGGCCTTCGTTTGGCCACCCCTGGCCACCCCCAGCTTGATCCGCACCGATCCGTCGCGCACGGTCACCGACTCGAACCGGCGGGGCAGAATCCGCCGTTGCACTTCCATGAGGCGAACGCCGAGAGCGGTCGTCTCCGCGAAGACGATGGCCAGCACAGTCTCGACCCTCTCCCGCGGCGCGAGGACTGAAAGGATAATACCCGGACGCCCCTTCTTCATCGTCACCGGTGTCAGGGTCGCGTCCACGGCTCCGGCCGCAAAGACCTGCTCAAACACCGACTCATAGACTTGCGGATTCAAATCGTCGATGTTCGTCTGCAGTTCGACGATCGTGTCGCTCAGCCCCTCGGACCTCGGCCCCCCGTCGCCGACGAAAACCCGAAGGACGTTGCACCAATGGTGGGGATCGGCAGTGCCGGCACCGTACCCGACTTTCCGCACCTCCATCGGCGGCAGCCCGCTGAACTCCTGGGCCATCGTTTTCAGGAGCGCCACCCCGGTCGGCGTCGCAAGTTCGCGCGCCGGCCCATCGACGAAGATCGGCAACCCGACAGCCAAGGCAGCCACCGCCGGTCCCGGTACCGGCAACGAACCGTGAGCCGACTGCACGGTTCCGGAGCCGACATTGATCGGAGAGGCCGTGATGCGGTCCGCTCCCAAGAGATGGAGGCCGAGCACTCCCCCGACGACGTCCACGAAGGAATCGATGACCCCGACCTCGTGAAAATGGACGTGATGCGGATCCACCCGGTGGGCCTTTCCCTCAGCCTCCGCCAAGAGATCGAAAACCGCCTGGCTCTTTTCCTTCACGAAAACGGGGAGTGCGCTCTTGGTCAGAATCCGTCGGATTTGCGCCACGGTCAACGGTGAGCGGAATCCTCTGGTGATATCGACGTCCACCTTGGTCGCAGCCAGGGCCCCGCGCATCACGGGGCTCTGCCGCAGGCGGAACCCATCGACGGGAAGCACCTTCAGACCTCGGACGAGCTGATTGAACGGCAAGCCTGCATCGACGAGCGCGCCGAGAATCATGTCCCCGCTGACCCCGGAGAAGCAGTCAAAATGCACTTGCACCGAGCTGACCCCCGTTTGATCTTCCCTCAAATCGAGTCGGCATCTTACCGGACCCGTTTCCGCACGGCAATCATTCCGCTCATTCGTTGACAGCGTGCGGACGCTATGTTATCCCCGATCCATACGCGCAGACTTTCGCTGCGCAGGCGTATCGCACGATCGGCCACCCGTATGACCGACTCTCGGACCGTCAGCGTCTCTTCCGTTCCGGCCCGCCGGCTCCGCCTGCTCCTCCTGCTGGCGGGGATCCTGGCTGTCTTGGTCACGTCAGGCCAAGAAGCCGTCGCCAAGACCAAGCAAAAATCAGTGCCGAGACCGGAGCCCGAGCTCAAGATTCTCGAGCTGCACGCCTCCCCGATCCCCTACCATCCCGAATCGGGGCCCTTCCATTTTTCCGCCCGCGTTCAATTACCCAAGGAAGTCGATGAGTCGCTGATGCTGGAAGTGTCCGCACTCCTCACCTCGCCCTCGATGACCTCACTACGGTTCCTCTCCGACCGCCAGCCGATCCACGCCCACCAGCCGGTCGGGCAGCACGGAGGAGCAGGCGACGCGCCCCAGAAGCAGGTGCAGATCGAGTTGGTGTGGGATGGATTGGATCACAACAAACTTCCTGCGCCGCCGGGCCCCTATGAATACGAAGTGCGGGCCAAACTGCTGAGCAACGGGGACAAGGGCCAGCGCACGCAGATGCTGTCATGGCCGAAACGCGGAACCTTCGCCGTCAAATGAACTCAGTGAAACGCTCGGCCGGCGGCCTTCAACGAGAAGATTTGCGGGATCGTCCCTTGGCGCCTGTTCGCCCGGCCGATCGCTGAAGATCGACGGCCTCTTCGCTCGCCGCACCGGCCGCTTCCGCTCCCACCATATTGATGCGGTGCGCCAAACAGCCGGCCCCGAATCCATTGTCGATGTTCATCACCGCCACACCGGCTGCGCAGGAATTCAACATGGTCAGCAATGCCGCAAGCCCTCCGAAATGCGCCCCATACCCACGGCTTGTGGGAACCGCTATGACCGGCTGACGGACTAGTCCGCCGACCACGCTCGGCAAGACGCCGTCCATCCCGGCCGCCACAACCAATGTCCGCGCGTCATGCAGGCGATCCTGCTGACCGAGCAGCCGATGGAGACCCGCCACCCCGACGTCATACAGCGTCTCGGTGTAGCTGCCCATGGTTTCCGCGGTCACACGCGCCTCTTCCGCAACAGGGATGTCGGCGGTTCCCGCCGTCACGATCAACACCGATCCCTTCCGTACCTGCTCGGGCGGGGCGATCGATACGACCCGTGCCGCTTCATGATAGACGGCCCCCCGTTTCAGCCGGAGCAGCGCCTTCGCCACCGATCGATCGACTCTGGTCGCCAGAAGCGAATCATTCTTATTCAACAGGGTGCGGGCGATCGCGACGACCTGCTGTTCCGTTTTTCCTTCGCAAAAGATCACTTCCGGAAATCCCTGCCTCAACACACGATGGTGGTCCAACGAGGCAAAACCCAAATTCTCATAGGGCAGCGTGCGCAGCCGCCGCAAGGCGTCCGACACGTCCAGCGATCCCTCGCGAACTCGTTCCAACAACGACGTCAATTGTTCCTGATTCACGCGATCCCCTTTTCTCCTTTGGCCTCCCGCTCCATCAGATCCCCTACCGCCCGACGGCAGGACTTTCCTTCGAAGAGCACGGCATTGACCTCTTGCACGATCGGCATCTCCACCCCGTGACGCATCGCCAGTCCGTATGCCGCCTTGGCGGTACGCACCCCTTCGGCCACGGCATGCATGCCGGCTAAGATCGCCTCCAACCGTTCGCCCCGCCCGAGACGCACACCGACCGAGTGATTGCGGCTGAGCGCTCCCGTGCAGGTCAAGATCAAATCCCCGACGCCGGACAGGCCGTAGAACGTCCGCGGGTCCGCCCCCATGGCCCCGCCCAACCTGATCATCTCCGCCAGTCCCCGTGTGATCAAGGCCGCACGGGCATTGTGCCCCAGCCCCAACCCATCGACGACGCCAGCCGCCACCGCCATGACATTCTTCAATGCTCCGCCGAGCTGTACCCCGACGAGATCGTCATCCGCATACACGCGGAAAGCCGGCGTCATGAATAACGCCTGGATCTGCTTCACGGCTTCCGCGTCGCCACCCGCCAGGCAGACCACGGTCGGTTTTCGCGCGCTCACTTCGGCGGCAAAACTTGGTCCCGAGAGCACCATGAGAAACGGATGAATCGATGATGGAAGTTCTTCGGTCATCACCTGCGTCATCAACGCGAGGGTGTCCTCTTCAATTCCCTTGGTCGCGCTGATGAAGGGGACCGGTTCGGTCACGATGGGGGCCAACTGACGCAACAGGCAGCGCGCCACGTGGGACGGCACCGCGAACACCAACGCATCGGCCCCGTTCACCGCCTCGCGCAAGGCGCTCGTCGCCGACAAGGTATCCGGAAGCGGCACGCCCGGCAGAAACATCCGGTTTTCGCGATCCCGAGTGATTGATTCGACCACCTCTTTTTCATAGGCCCACAGGTGAACGGCCACAGGCTTGGCTGCCAGGTGCGCGGCCAGGGCGGTCCCCCAAGCTCCGGCGCCGATGACCGCGACCGTCGGTGTCTCTGTCCTCACCTCTCCCACTCCCTCACGTTCACATACCCCCTGTTTCGCCCTACCATGCTGCAATTTCTTCGTGACGGATTATAGAAACGCCTTTTCAAACGTGTCAACGAATCTGCTTGGTCCAGCCCCACTGGAATTCCTCCTCGCCGCGAGGTAGGCTCAAGCCCACAACTGAAGGAAGACTATGAGACCCTGCCCATCCTGCGGACACGAACTCCCCGAGATCAACCGATTCTGCACGCAATGCGGCCAGGCGCTCGATGGTTCGCCGCCACGACTCAGCGTGACTCCAGGCGCCCGGAACGAAAAAGAGCAGCTCAACCTCACCATTCTCTATGGAATGGTTGCGGCCCTGCTGTTTGCCCTCGCATTTCCGCCCTGGGAAAGTCCTCCTTCGCAACCTGCCGCCTTTCTCGGTTTTCGGTTCATCCTGTCTCCTCCGCAACCAGACGCCGTCGTCAGCCGTATGCTCCTGACGATCGAGCTCACGACCACCGCCATCGCCGGCCTATACCTGTCGTTTCTCTTCCGGACCAAGGAATAGCCCGCACAGGCTCCGCATTCGATACGGCACTCACCGAATCGACGGAATCAGTCGCTCGATGAGCCCTGGCGCGCCGAGCATCAGCGGATCGTGAGATCCTGTGATTTCGTCGTGAGCCGTGGGACCGAAGATCAACTGGATAGGGTTAGTCGAGTGCGAGGGTGAGACACTTGGCCGAGCCGCCGGACTTCATGAACTCATCCAGCGGCGTCGGATGAGGCACGTATCCGGCACGATCCAGGAGATCCATGGTGCGCGGACATCCGGCGGGAAGCACGACATGCTTGCCGACGCAGACCGCATTGCAGGCGAATCGCAGCGCCTCTTCTTCAGGCACCACCAGGCGGCAGCGCTCAGGAATCTGCTCGGTAATGGCCTTCTGCGCATAGGGATCGAAGGCCGGCGGAAAATACAGAAGTTCGCCTCCGCTTAGGGGACAGAAGCAGGTATCGAGGTGGTAGAAGCGCCCGTCGACCAACTCGAGCGGAATGATTTCCTTCTTGAATAGATCGCTGAGCCGGGGAAAGGCGCGGATCTCGGATCGTTGACGATAGCCCCCGAACCATCGGTCGGGAAAGCCCAGCAGATCACCGGCTCCCTCGAAATAGAGTTCTTGGTTCCAGGCCAGAACTTCGTATCCATGCTGCGTGAACCAAGCGGCGAAGTGCGACTCTTCACGCCGGCGCTCCGGATGACGGAATCGGCTCACGACCGCCTTGCGCCCGACGACGACCCCCGCGTTGGCCGTGAACACCAGATCCGGTAGACCAGGCACCGGATTCATCCGTTCGACAGCGGCGCCGACGGTCTCCTCCAGCACGCTCATCAAGCCGTGCCATTGCCGCACCGCCGCCTCCGAATCCACGGCGTTGGCCCGGCGCATCCATGGATTGATCTCGTAATCGATACTGAAATAGTCGGGTGGGCAGACCAGCAAGCGGCTCATGGACGCCACCCCAATTCATGTGCCAATTCGGAGAGGAATGATGCCGCGTCCATCACCAAGCCGACCGCTTGAAAACTGCCCCGGTCGGCCAATTTCGTCGGGACAGCAGGATTCACGTCCACACAAACCGTTGGCACAGTCGCCGGCAACAGGTTCCCGGTCGCCACCGCATGCAAGGTGGAAGCGACCAACAACGCCAGCCCTACACCCGGCACCGCCGCCCGCATGGCGCGTTGCGCCTCCACCGAGTCCGTGATGACTTCCGGCAGCGGACCATCGTCGCGGATGGTACCGGCCATCACCACGGTCACGTCGCGTCGCACACAGGCCGCCATGATGCCATGCTTGATGAGTCCGGTGATCACCGCTTCCCGGATACCGCCGATCGAGCGGATGCGATTGATCGTTCGCAGATGGTGCTCGTGGCCGTGAGGCACCGAGCGACCGGCCGACAGGCCATAGCCCAGCGAAGTCCCGTACAGGTCCGCTTCCATGTCGTGCGCCGCCAGTGCGTTGCCGCAGAACAGGACCTGCACGTGCCCCTGTTCGATCAACCAGGTGAGTGCCTCCCGTCCGCCTCCGTGGACGATCGCCGGCCCACCCGCCACCAACACCTTCGCTCCCGGGTGACCGGCCCGATGCCCTTCGCGAAGATCCCGCATCCGCCGCGCGATATCCGCTACCACCGGCTGGTGAGGTCGCTCCGCAGACACCACCGACTGCATGAAACTGAACACGTCACGTTCTCTCGGCCGCTCGAGCGGCACCACGCGAATGCCTTCACGGCCGGTGACGATGAGGTCCCCCGCCTTCACATCGCCCATGGGGACCGTCCTCGCGCGGCTTCTGGCTGGATCGACGCAGATACCGAGGTCCATTTCCATTGCGTCGACCTCGACCCACTCCCCATCGAGTCGTATCTGTGTCGGCAGGTGGGTGGTCGCATAGAACTGCTCGGGGAATACCCCCGCGGCGGGAGCCGGCTCAAACCGGCAATCCCCTTCGCCCTCCACGGTCGCGCCGTGAGGCTGGATCGCGCGAAGGATGTCGGACAGCAATCGCCCGGAGGAGGCGCGCACCGTGATACGGGCTTCGGATGGAGCCTCCCGCGTGGCGCCGATCGTGACGTGGTTGAGATCGAACGAGCCGCCCATCATCAGAATCGTATCCAGGACCTTCGCCAGGATCAACGAATCGATAATGTGACCTTGCAGCAGAACCGTTTCTTGCACCAGGGACATGAGAGCTCCTTTCGTCCAGGTAACTCTCGATTCACGGGAGGGAATGTGGATAAATTCTACCACGTTGCGCGCGGAAGGCGTATGGGCTAGGGGCCGGTTTTGATGACCTCCCTGAGTACGCTGGTCGCGTAGGCCCCGGGTTGAAGCCAGAACGAGAGCCTCAGGTCACAGCCCTTGAGTTCCCATTGCAAGTCGTTGAGGGCCACACGCAAGGCGCGCCGCTCGCCTCGAAATCCGCACTCCGCGCCAGCTTGAGACAGTTGCTCCGTCGTGCTCCCCAGTTCCGTCACTACGGCCCGCTCGATCTCGCCCGGCACACCGGTTGCCCAGGGCGCGCGCGATCCGAAGAGCGGACCGGTGGGGCTGATCTCGAAGCGATCGGCGCGAGGCTGCTCCGCCTCCGGCTCTTCCACCGGAAAACAGGCCCCGTTGTCCGTCTTCATCGCCCAATCGCCCAACAGCACCCGATCCAGGCTGTCGATGCGCTTCGCCAAAATCTGGTTGAACACAAACGATTGGTAAGAGTTCATGAACCACAGACGCTTCGCCCGGCTCATGCGCTTCCGCCGCTCAGGATCCGCCAACAACTCGGCACCGAGGCGAAAATTATCCCCACCCCGCCCTTGCCGCTGGGGGCCGAAGTAGTTCGGCACGCCTCGCCGCCCCAGCGTCGCCAGGATCTCCCGGATCGCCTCGTCGGCCGCTTCACGCACCCCGCGAACGGTCAGCCGAAAATGATTGCCGGCATGGTGTCCTTTCCGTAGGCGATTCCGATGACGACCGAGCACCTCCACCGCCAGCAGCCGTTCGTCCGGTTGCAGCCGGGCCGCCGCCTCGTCCTTGACACCGTGCAGGGAAACCATTTGCGAGGTCACGGCCTGAGCATCCTTGAGCCCGGCAACCCCGATCCCTTGGGCCTTGATGCCCAGCCGGGAGGACAGCATGGACACAAGATCCGGCGTGGAGAGGCCGCGTTTGGTGATGCGGAGATATAGGTGCTCGCCCACTCCACAGGGGAGATAGAGCGGCCGCTCCTCGACACAGAAATCCTCCGGCGCCGAACGAATCCGTCCCCCTACCCCCGGCACGTCGGCCGTCAGGTAGGGAACGGTGTCATCCAACAGAGACAGGGTCGCCATGAACAGGCCCAACCTTTCCCAGTGCCGCGGAACCCCGAGAGAAAATGCTCGGCCGGTCCGAGGCCCGTGCTATACTTATCGACAATTGCCCATTAGCGCGAACCACCCCCCGACCATCACCATGCACCATCGAGCACGCAACTCCCTCGTCATGGCCCTTCCCCTGATCGCCCTGCTCGCGCCCGGTTGGGAAACGTCGCCGGCATTCGCCGCGCCCTTCGAGGTCGTCGACGTCTTTGCCCAATTTACCCGACATATCCAACGGCAAGCGACCACGGACAAACAGGCCTTCAGCGTCGCCAGCCGCTGTTTGAGTTATTTCTACCAGCAGGAACGGAAAAAATCCCCTCCGCCCGTCGTACAGGGCATCGCCTGGTCGCCGAACCGGGCAGCCGGCTACGGTATCTGGCTGACGCAGGACGAACCGGCGGAATGCCGAGCCGCCTACCCAGGCGGAGTCGAGGCGGTGCGCACGGATTTTCAACGCACGCAGTCCCTCCTCTCCTTGAGTTTGACCTTCTATGAATTCGCGCTGGTCGGAGACGGCGACGACAACAACCGCTACAGCCCCCGGGAACTGCACGATGTCCTGGCGGCGCTCAAACTGTCTTCCGATCCGTCTCTCGGCAATGCCGCGCACCTGCGCTCTCTCACCGCCACCTTCGACCGACTGCATGAAAGCCGAGGGATGGAAACACTGATGGCGGGGATGAGCCAGCTCTATGAACAGGGTTACCGATTGACGCCCGCGGACCGCGCCAGCCTGAATCAGGTGATGGAATGATCGGTCGCCTGATCCGGTGCCAAGAACTTGCTCGCATCTGGCTCGGCCACTGGCTCAGCCGGCCATTTCACCATCTCTTCAACCTCTTGCCGGGATTCGAGTTCGGGCTGGATCGGGCCGAGGTGACGAGGCTGTCGATCACCGGTCCGGCCTTGGCCGGCCGGCGCGCCGTGCATATTACCGATCTCCATCTCGATCGGTTTCTGCCGCGTCACCGCGCTCTCGTCGACCGCGTCGCGGAATTGAAGCCGGATTGGATCTTCATCACCGGCGACCTGCTGAACGTACGGGACGGTCTCCCGCACCTCATGACCTTTTTGTCCGCCCTTCGCCGCATCGCGCCGGTCTTCGTGACGTTGGGCAACCACGACCATTACAGCGGGCTGCGTATCGACGAGTTCGCCGAGGCTTTCGACCGCCACAAGATCGTGCTGCTGCTCAACCAGGTGACATTCATTCCGGTCGACAGGGCTGAACTGGCGATCGTGGGAGTCGACGATCCTTCGCTGCACCGCGCCGACCTCCGCTGCATCCCCTCGCGACGCCCGGAACGGTTCACGCTGCTCCTCGCCCATTCGCCGAACATCCTGGACCAGCTCTCACCCCGGCACCAGGTCGACCTGACCCTGTGCGGGCACAGCCATGCGGGACAATGGCGATTCCGATTTCTGCCGACCTTTTGGCTCCCGCCCGGCTGCGAAGGCCGCACCCACGGGTTCTACCGCAAGAACGGCCACAGCCTCTACGTCAATCGTGGAATCGGTTGGTCGGCCTTGCCGGTCCGGATCAACTGTCCCCCGGAAATCGTTTTGCTCGAGTGGACCGCCTGAGGGCCGTCACCTGATCCGTTCCAGCGCTTCCCTGGCCCGGCTCCGCACGGTCTGATCCCAGTCTTCCTTGCTCATCTCCGTCAACTTGTCCTTGGCCTCCACCGCCCTTAACCGTCCCAATCCCAAGGCCGCGCAGCTCCGCACGTAGGCGTGGTCGTCTTCCAGCGCCTTCATCAACGTGGCCACCGCAGCCTCGTCCCCAATGACGCCCAGATGACTGGCCGCCATACCACGCACGCGATGCTGCTTGTCGCCGAGCGCCCGTTTCAATGTGGTCGTGAACAGTTCCTGAAGCCGCGGGGCCACTGCTTCGAGCCCGTTCTTGCGATAGTCATTGGTTTCGATGAGCGCGAAGGCCAATTCCAATCGTTTCTCCCCGGACGTTTCTCGGTCCAGCCTGGCGATCAATCGCTCCCGAACCAGACGTTGATTCCGCTTCGCCTGGATTTTCCGCACCGCCCACCACAACAGCACGGCAATGCCCGCCAACAGCGCGGCCAGCGGAATGGCCTGGTCGATGATCATCTCTTGAACGTCGGGAGTCAGGCGTTTCCAGATCCAGACACCGGACACCACGAGTGCGAGAAGCAGGAGGATCGCGGTGAGATTGGCCTGACCGGCCTGGGAGTGACGAGGCATGACGGCCTGCATGATAGGGGGCCCGTCCTTGCGGCGTCAACGCGGTCCCACGGTCTTGACAGATCCGGGCGCAATGACTAGGCTGCGCGGGCCGTGGAACTTCCGGATCTCAAGAATGATCCCTACCTGAAGGCACTCCGTCCGCTCGTCGAGACTTATTTGGCCTTCTCCCGTGCGGCTAACCGTCACATTCGCACGCTCCGGCTGACCCAATCTCAATTCGATGTGATCGCAACCTTGGGGGACACCGACGGCCTGACTTGCGCCGAACTGTCGGAAGCGACGCTCGTAACCAAAGGCACCCTCACCGGCGTATTGGATCGACTCGCCGACAAGGGCTTGATCCGCCGCACACCGGTCAAGGACGATCGGCGAAGTATCCGGATCATGCTGACCGACAAGGGGGACACGTTGTATCGAAAGACGTTCTCCGCCCATATCGCGTTTCTGCGACCGTTCTTCGAACGGGCCCTGACCCAGAAGGACGCCGACCAGTTGCGCACCTTGCTGCTGCGCCTGCAGCAGAGTTTTCAGACTCCGCCCCGGCCATGATGCGGGTAACTGTCCTCGGTTCCGGCACGAATATCCATCCGACCAGAGCCGCCGCCGGGTATCTCGTCCAAACCGATCACCTGTTCTTGCTCGACTTCGGCCCTCGCACGCTGATGAATCTGATCAAGTCCGGCACAGACCGCCACCGCATCACTCACATCTTGTTTTCCCATTTCCACGCCGACCACTTCGCCGATTTCATCCCCTTCTTCTTCGACGCCATCATCTACTGCAAGTACCAGGGGGGTACCAGGCCGCCGCTCACGCTGATCGGTCCCCGCGGCACGAAGAAACTGATGGCCGCCATGATGAGCAACTTCCCGAGCTTTAACCGTGCCCCGTTTCGTGTCACCCTACGCGAAGCCTCGGATCGCGCGTTTCGCCTCGGACACACCCGCATCCTTCCCGGCACGGTCACCCACGCACCTCGGCTCCATTGCCTGGGCTATCGGATCGAGTATGACGGCCGCGCCGTCGCCTACTCCGGAGATTCGGTGAAGTGCGAGTCCTTGGTTCGACTCTGTGACGGCGCAGACCTTGCCATCCTGGACTGCTCGTTCCCCGAGAATCACCCCGGCCCCGCCCATCTGCATGCGGGAGAATGCGGTCAGGTGGCGCAGCAGGCCGGTGTCGGCCGATTGCTGTTGTCGCATTTTTATCCGATTGCGGAACGGTACGATGTGCGGGCCCAAGCGGGGCAGTACTTCGGAGGACGGATCAGGATGGCGAAGGATCTGTTCCGGTGGCGGGGCTGACTCTACAGCCCGCCCTCTCGTTGCTCGCAGCCGAGGATTTCGACGAACCGAGACAGTCGAGATTTCTTGAGGGGATCGTCGAGCTTGCTGTAGATCGCCAACAGGTTCTTGATCATGCGGGTGAGGATCGCGCGGGTCGGGCTTCGCTGCAGAAACCGTTCTTCAAAGCCGTACCCCGCTTCGGTCAGGAACCGGGCACAATTCTTCTCCGTCAACAGCGCGCCCCCGTTGAAGCAATCGATGAAGACCTTGTACTTATCGGAATCGAACTTCACCAGAAAATGGCCCGGCATGCCGATCCCGTGCACCGGCAGCTGAAGCCGTTTCCCGATCAAGAGATAGACCGTGGAGAGGCTGATAGGGATCCCCGTCCGGCGGTCGATCACGCGATTCAGATAGCTGTTTTCGACCTCGTAGTAGTTCTTGGTGTTGCCCTTGAACCCGCACTCGGTGAACAGATATCTGTTCAGGGCTTTGACCGTTTCTTCCCCCGACACGCGGCAGCCGATCTGTTCGCGGACGTCCCGCGCCATCCGATCCAGCAGCGACGCATAGGCCGACACGTCCAGCATCGGATACGCGTACCGCGCCAGGACGAAGGCGCCGGTTTCCAAATCCATGTCCTCTCCCGGAGCCTCGACGAGTTCACGCAGTTCTTCCTCCAACCGGGCACCGCGGATTTCCTCGAGCACCGTCGCGATGCGGTCGGACATATCGGGCTGCTCGATTTCGGCTTCCTGCAACAGGGGGACGGCGGAATCGCCGTAATCGATGAGCTTGCCGCGGATGGTGCGGACGATCCGCTCATCTTCGTCGCCCAACAGACGAATCAGCGCACGGATCTGATTTTCATTCGCCAGCATGAGTGGTCCTGACTTCACTAGGCCTGACTCGCTCCCCGCATCGCGGCTCCAGAGTGCAACATGGCTGCCCCTATCCCATCGCGCGCCGGAACGCCTTGGCGCCTCCATAGAGACACAGTGCATCGAACAACACCATCACCACGATGACCGCGCCCACGTGCGGCAAGGCTTCCGTCCAGCCCTGCAGAATCAGGGGCCGCACCGCATCGATCGCCCAAGTCATCGGATTGAACTTAGCCAGAAATCCCATCCAACTCGGCATCGCCGCCAGGGGCACCAGTGCGGAACTGAGGAAGATCATCGGAAGGGAGAGAAAGCCCAGCACGGAGAAGAAGTCGCCGTGGCTTTTGACGGAAAAGGCCATCGCCATGGAGATCGCGGTGAGTCCCACGCCGAACAGCATCCCGATCAACAGAATGGTCGCCACCCCGAGGAATCCGGTCGCCGGCTGGACACCGAACAAAAAGGCGACGCCGAGAATCACCAACACCTGCATCGAGGTGATGGTCATGACGAAGATGAAGCGGCTGAGAATGACGGACGTGCGGTGGATCGGCGTGGACATCAATCGCTCGAGGAACCCGTTTTCTTTATCGAACAGCAGATCGACCCCGCCGGCCAGTCCATTGTTCAGCACGGTCATGACCACGACGCCGGCGGCGAGAAAGCTGATGTAGTTCGGCGCCTGCGTGACCTGGGTGTCGGCGGCCCGTTGGAAAAGATTGCCGAAGAAGATGAGCCAGAACAGCATCGGCTGGACCAGCGTGAACAGCATGCTGAACTTTTCACGACTGAGGCGCCGCACCCAGCGCATCGTCAAGGCCTTGATCTCCTGCCAATATTCCTTCATGACCCTTCGCTTTCCTTGGGAGTGTCGTCCTTGATCGAGCGGCCCGTATGGGCAATGAAGACGTCATCGAGGCGAGGACGGTGATAGTCGATAAATTCAATCTGGCAGGTCAGGCGATTCGCCGCTTCCAGAATCGCCGGCAGCGCCTTCTCGGGAGAATCCACGCGGATGTCCAGGCCGGTCGGCTTTACCGTCACCGCGCGTATGACCGGCAAGATCTTCAGCGCCGACGCCAGCGCCTCCTGGCGCTGCTGCTCGCGGATGGTCAGCGAGACGATGTCCCCGCCCAGTCCGGCCTTGAGTTCCGTCGGCGATCCGATCGCCTTGATCTTCCCGCTGTCGATGATGGCGATGCGATCGCAGAGCTGATCGGCCTCGTCGAGGTAGTTGGTCGTCATGACAACCGTGATCCCCCGCTCCCGCATGGCCCGGACATGGTCCCAGACGCGGAGCCGGCTCTGCACGTCCAACCCCAACGTCGGCTCGTCGAGGAACAGGATCTTCGGATCCGGAAGAAGCCCGCAGGCGATGTCCAACTTGCGCTTCATACCGCCGGAATAGGTCTTCGCCGGCCGGTCTGCATGCGCCTCCAGCTCCACCAGCTTGAGCAGGTGGCCGATCCGTCGCGCCGCTTCGTCGGCGGGGAGGTGATAGAGGTTGGCCAGCAACTCCAGATGTTCGCGGCCGGTCAGAAACCGGTCGATGGCCCGCTCCTGCGGCACGTACCCGATCGTCTGCCGTACTCGATCGGCATCCGCCACGCTGTCCATGCCGAAAATCTTCGCCGAGCCCGACGTCGGATTCAGCAAGGTGATGAGAATTCGGAGCGTCGTGCTTTTTCCTGCCCCGTTGGGTCCGAGCAACCCGAAAATCTCGCCGGTCTGGACCTGGAACGAGAGATCGTCGACGGCGCGCACCTTGTCGTAGACCTTCGCCAGATGGGACACTTCGATCGCGACTTGACGGGACATCAACCCCACCCCCTGGCGCCGCGCCGCTCAGCCAGCTTGAACTGAATCAAGTCGCTCAGGCGTCGAGCATGTTGCGAGAGACTCTCGGCCTCCAGCAAGAACTGTTTTTCGAGCGGCGTGCATTCCAGGTAAGTCGACAGCTGATGGACGAACACCACGTCGCTGACATCAGGTCGAACCAAACTTTGAAGCGCGGCCGCCTCTTCATCCACATGGAGATATTGCTGCAACACATCCGTCAAATACGTGCGAAGCCCTGGGTCCAGAGAGACCCGAAGGTCTCGGGGCCGCAACACGATACGCGCCTCCCGATAGGGCTTGTCGAAGAACTCCTCCCGAACCTCGTACCGCTCGATCCCCTGCAGCAGGATGTTGGACCGACCGTCTGGCAACGTCTGCACGCTGACCAGCCGTCCGACGCAGCCCATGGAAAAAATCGGGGGGTTCTCGTAGTGCTGATCCTCCCATCCTTCCTTCAACAGGGCCATCCCGATACATTGCCCTCGCGCCGTCGCATCCGTTACCATTTGCCGATAGCGGGGTTCGAAGACATGGAGCGGCAGATACGTTTTCGGGAAGAAGACCACGTTCGGGAGGGGGAAGAGGGGAATTCGTTCCGGGACCGGAAACGGCTGCGGTTTTCCCGCAGGCTCACGGCCGAGTTGATCGCGTTCCGGCTCTAAAAACATGGCTCACGATAGCTGATGCTTCGCAAAATTGTCAACGGCAACGTACCCTCCATTGATGATGCCGACCCCACCAAAACCCTCATGAATACTGGTGTTCGTCGATATGACCTACGCGACCTCCGCTCGCGCACGCTCGCCGTCGCGATTGGAATGCTCTCGCTCATCGGAATCCCGGCCCAGGCACCGGCCGATCCCGCGCAGGACTTTTTGACGGCCACACCCGGCTATCATTACCGCTTTCCGCAGGACCACGGCGCGCACGAAGGGTTCCGCACCGAATGGTGGTACTACACCGGACAGGTAAGCACGGCCGACGGCCGGATGTTCGGCTTTGAACTGACCTTCTTCCGCCGGGGGATTCCCCCGGATTCGGTCAAAACCGCACCGTCCGAATGGTCGATCCGGCATCTGTACCTGGCGCATTTCGCCCTGACCGATTTGGCCCGTGGTCGGTTCTCGATGTCCGAAAAAGTCAGCCGGGCCGGGCTCGGAAAGGCCGGAGCCGACAGCGGCGGCCTTCGTGTCTGGATCGATCGCTGGTCGGCCGTGGAGGAACCGGACGGGAGTGCCAGGCAGCATCTGCAGGCGGAAACCGGCGACTTTGCCGTCGACCTGACAGTCGTGCCCCGTAAGCCGCCGATCATGCATGGAGGGGACGGCGTCAGCCGAAAGGGAGCCGACCTCACCCAAGCCTCGCACTACTATTCACTCACCAGGCTGGCGACGGAGGGCCGCATTCGCGTCAGCAACGAATGGCTGACCGTGACAGGCCTCAGTTGGATGGACCATGAGTTCGGATCCTCCGGTTTGGGAACGGAGGTCGTGGGCTGGGACTGGTTCAGCCTGCAGCTGTCCGACAATACCGAACTCATGTGGTACCGCCTCCGCCATGCAGACGGGTCGGACGACCCGGCCTCAAGCGGAACTTTCATCCTGGCCGACGGCACCAGCCGCGGGCTCGCCCTTCGGGACGTCACCGTCGAGGCCCGCACGCACTGGACCAGTCCGAGGTCCGGCGCACGCTATCCCCAACAGTGGAAGGTGACCGCCCCATCGATCGGCCTTGACCTGGAGGTCTCATCACTCCTTCCCGATCAAGAGTTGCAAACACCGATCAGTACGCAGGTCACCTATTGGGAAGGAGCCGTGAAGGCTACCGGCCGTTCGGGCGGTACCCCTGTTTCCGGCGGTGGCTATGTGGAGTTGACCGGCTATGCCTCCCGATTCGGGAAGAAGCTCTGAAGCCCAGACTTGACTCCCCACCCCCGCTGTGATTACGTCACCCGCCAGCGCCATGCACCGGATTCGCCCGCGGTCACAGTTCGTCCCCGGCTTCCTCCTTTCGCTTCTGCTCCTGCTCACCGCCTGCGGCAAACAGGACGCAGCGGTCGTGTCCATCGCAGTCCATCCGTCCAACCCGAACATCCTGTATGTCGCCACAAACGACGGAGTGCTCAAAACGCGTGACGGTGGAAACACGTGGGAACAGTTTCCCAGCTTCACCGCCCGCCGGGTGACCACCCTGGCCATCGATCCCAAGCTCCCCGCCACCGTCTACGCGGGGACGATGGGCGACGCCGTGTACAAGAGCCCGGACGGCGGCCAACATTGGCTGCCGCATAATGTCGGCTTGAAGGAGCATGTCTCCTTCGTCAGCGAATTCGTCTTCGATCCCGAGAACACCGACCTCATCTATCTGGCGACGACCGTAGGCGCCTTCGTGAGCAAAGACGGAGGTCGCTCATGGGATGAGCGCATGGCCGGCATGAAGGAAGTCCACATCGTCACGAGCATGGCGATCGACCGGAAGAACCCGCGGGTGCTCTATGCCGGCACGACCGGCGGCACCTACCGCAGTGAGGATGCGGGCAACAACTGGGTGCGGGTCACCAACGGATTGATTCCCGAGGACGTCCTGAATGCCTCCATGGCCTTGGGTGTCAACGTGCTCGTGGTGGACCCGACCAATTCCGACGTGGTGTATGCCGGTACGACCAAGGGCCTGTTCCGCACGACAGACCGGGGCGAACACTGGGAGGAGATCGGACAGGGCCTTTCCGATCAATTCATCAGCACCATCGTCCTCCACCCGACCGACCCCCGCATGCTCTACGTCGGCGGCCGGGCCGGCGTGTTGAAGTCGATCGACGGCGGCAAGACGTGGCAGGCCAAGAACCAGGGACTGGAAACGCTCAACATCCGCACCATCTCGATGGGCAGGAGCAATCCGCAATTGCTCTATGCCGGGACGAACGGAAGCGGCCTCTACCGCTCATCCGACGGCGGCGACACCTGGATACCGCTTCCGCTCGACAAGCGCCCGGCGGCCCAGGCGGCGCCATGAAGAAAGAGACGAGAGATTGATGGCCACGGTCCTCTTGATCCGACACGGTGAAACGGATTGGAACCGCGAGGGCCGGGTCATGGGCGACCAACCGATCCCCCTCAACGCCGAGGGAGAACGTCGGGCCCGCGAGGTCGCACAGGTCCTGGCCCACACGAATATCGGCAGCCTGTCCGCCAGTCCCGTTCTGCGAGCCGTGCAAACGGCGGCGATCCTCGGCGCAGCTGCGGCCGTCGAGGTGCAGACCCTTGCGGGCCTGAGCGAGATCGGCGTCGGGCGTTGGATCAACCGATACTGGCGGGACTTCGCCGACGATCCGGCAAAACGGGACTGGTACCGTAAACCGGACGAGGCCAGACCTGAGGGAGGGGAAACGCTGCGGGAGGTGCAACGACGGGCCGTCGGTGCCGTCGAGCAGGTGCTTCGATCGGGAAGAGGCGGCCCCCATGTCTTCGTATCGCACGGAGACGTGATCCGCGCGATCCTGGCACACTATCTCCAGATGGATCTCGCCGATCTGCGACGGGCCCGCATCGACCATGTGTCGGTGAGCGGGCTGGACCTCACGGAACGACCCGCTCACCTGCTCTTTCTCAACCATCAACCGGGCCTGGGGCACCTCCCGGGATTCACTCCGGCATAGCCGTTACGAGGCGCCATGGGCGCCTTCCGCCGACTTCCCGTAGTACCGGCTGCCGTAGCTCTTCATCTCGTCCGACAAGGCCTTCCATTCCTCCGCCGAGAGGAAGCTCTTCATCTTGAATCGCAGCCCGAGGATCTTCGCGGCCGACCGCATACGGCTGTTGTTCAACTCGTCCAATATTTTGGTGAACTCCTCCGGCGCCGCATCGTATTGCGCGTTCAGCTCATAGAGCTTGCGATGGGACTGACGGTTCTGCTCGCGCGACGATCTGATCTCCACGATGATCTCGCCCATCACCGCATTGACCTGCTTCACCTTTTCGGGATCCTTGACATGCTTCTCCACCAATGCCCCGACATCCTTGCCGGCCTTGTCCCAGTAGTAGTCGCCCTTTCCGGCGCCGTAGGCTCCATGGTGGTGTCCGGAACATCCGGTCAGCCCCGTCAGCAGCAATCCGATCATCACTGTGATTACGCGCATCCCCATCACCCACCTCCACATGAAAGAAATAAAATACACAATAGTGCGAAGAGAGCCGCGCCCTTCGCATCAGACGCATTGCGCCCCGACCCGCTCCTGCCGTAAGCTGCCGTCACCGAGGAACGACAGGGGATCAGGCACCGTGGGACAGCCATCCGGACCACACAACAGCACGGGAACCGTCGAGCACCTGCGGAACGAGTTCCGCGAGCGTCTCGAAGAGTTTTATCGAGGGCTGAAGCTTGCCCCGCCTTACGACAGCGTGGAGAAAGCGCTCGCGCGGCTGACCACCAAGCTCAAGACGTTGAGCGCAGAAGAGCTGCAGCGCCTCGCCGCCGATCCCGCCCTACGGTGGGCCGAGTATCGGGCGGCCTTCGTCGAATCGGGACTCAGCCAGAAACATCGCGGCATCATCGCCGGACTCGCCCGCGCCCGCCACAATTTGGACCTGCCCCAGGAATTCGACCAGTTCCTCGAGGTCTACGCCCCGCGTACCCAAGAATCGTAACCGTTATCGGCCGGCGGCCTCGCCGGCAGTCGACGCCGCTTGTTTCTCCACTCCCAACACAGCCTCACGGAATTCGTCGTACACCAACAGCAGTCTGGTATTTTCCAAACGATAGGCCACCGCCAAGGTCAGGAGCCCAAAGGCCAGGACGATCAGCCCCACGCCCGTAACGCCCAGCCCCAACAGCACGCCACCCAACGAGGAGAGGCCGCCCTCCCTCACGAAGCTGATCAGAAATCCCAGGGTCCCGAATCCGACCAGTGCGAACCACGACAGCGTCAGCAACGCGGACGACCAGGGCACCCGTTTCACACAGGTCAGATCAACGCCGACGCCCTCCGAAGGCGCAGTCCACTCGATCGAGCCCTTGATCGGCCAGGCCGTGCGAAAGCGCATCGAGAGCAACCGATAGGTCGGGCGGACCAAAATCCGGTGGGCTTCGGGAAAGATTCGAGCGACACCATGCGGCAACGACAGCACACCGTTCCCGTCGAAACGTTGCAGCAATGCCGATTCCGTCAATGCCGTGCAGCGCTCGTGGGTCCGCCCCAACGCATAGCCGTATCGGCTGGCATCCGAGGTGAGACGGATGAAATACGCCCAGTCCCCGATGATGAGCCCGATGAAGAGCACGATCGCGAATGCACCCGCCAGCACCATAGCGCGCAACTTCCCACAGCGTCTCGCGGAGAATCAAGCCCGAGACCGCCGGGCGGGCGGAAAAACCGGAGGAACCTGTTGACTCCCTGTAGAGCTTTGGCTACATTAGGCTCGTTTCCATCCGGGCGGGCGCCTTCGCTGTATCGGGCTATACTCCCGGCTTCATAGATTTTTTCCACTGCCACACCTCGAACAACCCACTCCCGCACTGCGGAGTGCGCATCTCGAGGCGTGTGATTTTGCGGAGGGACGATGGATCTCGCGAAAGTCGAACGTGTGTACACCAGCTACTCCGGAGTGTATGACCACATCTTCGGAAAGATTTTCCACGAATCGCGAGAGTCCGCAGTCCGGACCCTCAAAATCCGCCCCAACGAAAAGATCCTCGAAGTCGGTGTCGGCACGGGTATCGCCTTATCCTATTACCCGCGTCACTGCGAAGTGACCGGGATCGATCTCTCGGCCGGCATGCTCGCCAAGGCGCGGGAGCGCCAGTCGCACTATCATCTGGATCACGTGCGCCTGCTGCTAATGGATGCCGGCAAGATGGAATTTGCCGACGACACGTTCGACACCGTGATGGCGGCGTATGTCGTGACCGCCGTACCGGATTACCGGACGGTGGTCAATGAGATGATCCGCGTCTGTAAACCCGGCGGCCGCATCATCATGCTGAACCACTTCAGCAACGGCAACAAGCTGATCGCAGCGGTCGAAAAAGTCATCTCTCCGCTCTGCAAACACATCGGGTTCCGCACAGACCTGTCCCTGAACACCGTCCTTGAAGGCACGACGCTGAAGGTCGCCCGCAAGGAAAAGGTGAACCCGCTGAAGTTCTGGCATCTCGTGGAATGCGTCAACGGCAAGAACGGGATGAACGGACACGTCAACGGGAATGGAAACGGCAAGGGCTACGCGAGGAACGGGCACGTCAACTAGCCGAGAACGGCGCCGTGGGGCCCTCAGCCCCTCCCTCCGCTCCCCAGCGACTTCCAATTTTCCCATTCGTCATGTGAGAGGAACGTCTGCCCGACCAGGCAGGTCCCGGCGAAGTGCCGTGTGACGATGTCCGTCACTGCGGCCAGGAGGCATCCGCTCTGCCGCCCTGCCCCTTCATTCGCGCGCAGGCGGATGCCGAACCCGGCGCCGTCCAACGGCCCATACGCCTGAACTGAGATCGAAGCACCCCGGCCCGCGTCGGCTGCGGGAGTGACGAGGTCGCCTTCCCAGCGCACGACCGACGGACGCTTTCCGTCCGACCCGGCGGGCTTCCAGACACAAGGAAAACCCGTATCGTCGAGCGCTTCGAGCAACCACTCCACGGTCGGCGCATCCCCATCATCGGCCTGAAACACCCACTGGGCCACGGCCGCATCCATCCCCATCTCGCCTTGCGGGCTGGAGACCTCTTCGAGAAACGCTTCCTCGCAGACAACGTACAGTTTGCCTTGGGGATCGAACCAGAATCGCAAGTGCCCGTCGCTGAGCTCAACTTGAATCACGCCCAGCGCCGAACAATCCGCATCTTCCTGTTCGAACACCGAAATGTCGCTGACGCCACTGAGGGTCAACTTGGCCACACGCAGTACCCCGGCCAGATGATAGCGGATGATGAGCGTGACCACCGTTCCGACCAACACCTCCCGGCCCGATACCTCGTCGAGCAACCGCCGTTTGGACAGGTGGAGATCCGTGACGTACCCCCCGCGGAACCCTTGCGTATGGGCCAGAAACCAGCGCAGATCTTCGACTGTCTGAATCGGATACTTCACCGACACGCCGTGGGTGAGAAGGAACGAGAGAGGAGTCGGAAAGGGGCGACGCCGACGACCTGCATTAGAAGAGCGGTTGCTGCTGCCTCAACTCGGCCAGCTGGCGTTCCAGGTCGTCGACGCGGTCTTGGAGCCGCTGATTGTCGAGCCGGAGCATGTCGAGCCGATCCAGGAGTTGTTCCCGCTGGATCTCCGTCCATTGCAGCGAGCGTTTCAGTCCCGCCAGTTCGAGTTGCGCTTGTTCGTGCCCCTCGGGCCTCGCCTGCATCCACCACTCCGTCCGCACGCCTAACGACATTATATGTCGAGTTCATGTGGACGCCTATGGAAGTGCAAGTTTCTGCAGCATATGAGGCAAGAGGACGGAGGAATTCGTTATCCCCGGCCGTACCGTAGCCACACAGGCCGCCGCGGATGGGCACATACGATCACCGGAACCAGGTCTCGCTGTGCGGCACCGACATTCACCGAGTGCGGTAGAGATGGCGCAAGGTCTCGGCGAAGTACCGGGCTCATGATCGCACGTGATTCCACCGGTACTTGATCAGCACGCCGGCAGCCTCCCATCCCGGAGGGCAGAGTTTCCCGGTCCCGTAATAGTCGGCATCCATGACCGTGAGCGGAGCCACGTTCCTAATCCAATCTTGCGCCTGCCCATTCGATTCGATGTACGACTGGAAGAAGTATGCGCCGCCGGTCAGGGGCAATTCAGGGATCAGGAAATCGACGTAACCCTCCCCCTTCAACGCAAGCGGGGTGGGGTCGACGATATCCGTCGACAAGACGAATAGATCATGGCCCTTGCGGCCATTCACCGAGACACTGGCGCGGCAATTCAGAAACTCCTGATCCTTGAGGCAGCGATAGTGCATGCGGATCACGAGGTCTCGACCGGTCATGGCTGCCGTCAGCGGCTTGCCGGCCTGGTCGAACAACTCGATCTGAGTCACTTGGATCTCGCCCAAACCTAGGCGGTCAGGGCGATCGGGGATCGGCGTATTGGCCAAACCGGCAATCCCCTCGGCGTATCCCTCAACCACTTCGCGCGCCGGCCCGACCTTGGCCACCTGTCCCTTCTCGAGCAGGATGGCACGCTGGCAGAGCCCCTCGATCACGGTCATATTGTGACTCACGATGAGAATGGTGCGCCCGCTTCGGCTGACTTCCTCCATCTTCCCCAGACACTTCTGCTGAAAGCTCGCATCGCCGACGGCAAGCACCTCGTCGACGATCAAGATCTCCGGCTCCAGATGCGCGGCGACCGCGAATGCCAGCCTCACGTACATTCCGCTGGAATAGCGTTTCACCGGCGTATCGATAAAGGCTTCGACCCCGGAGAACGCCACGATTTCGTCGAATTTCCGCATGACCTCCCATCGACGCATCCCCAACATGGCCGCGTTGAGATAGATATTCTCCCGTCCCGTCAGTTCGGAATGAAACCCCGTCCCCACTTCCAGAAGCGAACTCACCCGACCATAGACATCGGCGGACCCTGAGGTGGGATGGGTGATGCGCGACAAGATTTTCAACAGCGTACTCTTACCCGCGCCGTTATGGCCGATCACCCCGAGCACTTCGCCGTGGGACACGTTGAAGGACACGTCCTTCAGAGCCCAGAACGCGGTGTCGGATCCCCGGTGGCCTCGCCCCCAACGTGCAATGGCTCGCACCCCTGACATGAGGTGGTCGCGGAGCGTGTTATGCCTGGCATGGGTAGCCCCCAGCCGATACTCCTTTGTCAGGCGATCTGCGACGATGGCGTGGTTTCCCATACAGGATGCTCAGATGATGTCGGCGAAGGTCCGTTCCATGGACCGAAAATACACAAGGCCGGTGACCAGTAATAACAGGACGATGCCGACGCTTGGCAGAAACATGAGAAAGTCTACTTGGTAATTCGGAAGCAAGGCCCACCGAAAACCCTCGATGACGCACACCAAGGGATTCAACGCATAGATGCCTCGCCACGCATCCGGAACCTTGCTCACCGGATAGAGAACAGGAGACAGAAACATCCACAGTTGAATGAAAATGGGCAGAATATGCCCGACATCGCGATACCTCACATTCATCGCCGAGGTCCACAACCCCATCGCGAGCGTCATGACGAAGGCCAAGCCAAGGAGGACAGGAAGCAGCAGAATCCGCAGACCTGGGACGACGCCGAACCACAACATCAGTCCCACAAACGCGATGAAGCCAAACGCAAAATCCACGAGCGGGGAACTGGTGGCAGACAGGGGGAGGATCGTGCGCGGGAAATACACCTTACTGATCAACGGCGCATCTCCGATTAAACTTGTTCCGCTCCGGCTCAGCGCCTGCGAAACATAGAACCAGGGCAGAAGACCGGCATAGAGGAATAGGGGATAGGGCGAACCGTCGGACGGAACCTTCCCGATATAATGAAAAATCAAGGTAAACACCAACATCGTGGCCATGGGCTGAAACATCGCCCAGCCGATGCCGAGTACCGCCTGCTTATATCGCACCTTCACATCCCGCCAGACCAGCGTATAGATCAATTCCCGGTACTCCCACAGGGCCAGGAGATCAAGGTCGAGAAGTCCCCGAGAAGGACGAATGCGGACGTGTGGGACGGGCCGTTTCATGGTCGGGGGCAACGTTGCGGCACCAGACGCAGTGTGTTCCATGTGCAGTAAGCCCGATGTTTCGCTCACCACCCGATATCCCGGCGAGCCCTTCATTCTGAAAGTCTTCTCCCGCGAGGCGCACCGCGATGATACGGTGCGGCCTGTCATCACCGATGATGTCTCGATTAGGCGAACGGGAGACGGCTTGCGCTGCCGGGATGAGATGACGATTCATACTAACCGAAACGATACAGGAGAATCTACACCATTCTGCTGCATTATCTACGTAATAGTTACAGCCTCAACCGGCCGCCCGCGTCGCCGGGAGACGCATGGTTCTCTCGCAGAACATTTTGCCCATCATGGAGCGGTGCCTGATTTTCTCCGGACTAATGATGGATGTCCATTTATGCGCACAGGCGGAACGCTCTATTCGCTGTTCCGTACGGCACGCGTGCGTGAGTGTCTTGTTGCAAAACCGACCACCGCATCAGACACAACAGCGGGCAGTCTTACTGATGCATCACCTTGACACACATCGGGCACAGCCGGACGCTCGGGAGTGCTCCGCCCTGACCGCGAATACTGCACATCTCCCAACGCTCACGAATACCCGAACAGAAAACAGTTACCGTTGAGGGGAGGTCTTTTGGGAGAGGGCACGCCACTCTTCTTCCGTGACGTACCGGATCGCTAGGCCGGACATATGCAGCATCCAGGTCTGGCCGCCGCCGGCCCCCTGTGAGAACGTCCACGCGTCGGCGCGAAAAGGGTTCCAGTAGCTGCTGCGATAAGAGTTGTTCGTCACAGCGCCGGGTACACCGGACGCCATCGTCGACTGAAACACCGGTCCGCGGTCAGACGAACGCCGCACGTCCGCCTGTCCCAACACCACGGCATCGGCACCCAGATCCTTCGCACGAGACAGGATGCGGTCTCGGAGGCTGTCTTCACTGGCCTGCTCGCTGGTGGCCACGATCCGCGCGATCTGCACGAAGCGGCGGTTGGGCTCGCGTTCCAGCGTCGCCAATTCCTGCTTGCCGTCGCGGGGCTCAAAGGTCACGGGGGTCAACGGATCGACCTGCACCGAGACGCAGGCGCTCAGGAGCGAGAACAGCATCGGGAGGAATCCGCGGGACAGGACGCGCATGTCGAACCTCATGCAAGGGTGACGATCGTTGGCACAGTTTGAACAACCAAGTTAATACTGCCCGACTCGACCGCCCTAATTCAACCGTGAAGCTCATGTGCCCGCTCCCACATCTGCCAAGGGGAAGAGTCCGATCGCGGGCTGATTCTCATCCTATCTTCCACTGGACCTGGGCTCGCGAACCGTGTACATCAGATCGTCCTGCCGGCGCTGCAACGTCTTCAGGCCGGCAGCGAGGGGGTTTCACAGACGATACCATTTGCTTAGTTCGCTCCCCGCCTGAAACCGATTTGGCACAGTTGTGATGCGCGCCGTCTGTCTGCAACATGTCCCCTTCGAAGGGCCCGGAGCATTTTCCACCGCCCTGAGCCGACGCGGCGTGACGCTGGTGCGGCATCTTGTCCCGCACGAAGGCCTGCCCGCCGATCCGGGCGACCTCCTTATCGTGATGGGAGGGCCAATGTCGGTCAACGACCAAGACGACTGGATCGCCGAGGAGACCGCCTTCATTCGCGCTGCGCTCCAAACCGGGCATCCCACGATCGGTGTGTGCCTCGGGAGTCAGTTCATGGCCAAGGCCTTGGGTGCGGACATCACGCCCGGCAAAGCGCTGGAGATCGGGATGACATCGATCCGTTTGACGCCCGAAGCGGCTTCTGACCCCCTGTTTCAGATGCTTCCTCCGTTGTTCGACGTGTTCGAGTGGCATGGCGAAGTTTTCGGCCTGCCCACGGACTGCGTACCGCTCGCCGGATCCACGGTGGCCCCGCTCCAAGCCTTTCGTTACGGTGCCCGCGCCTATGGCCTGCTGTTTCATCTGGAGATGGAAACGACGGGCATCGAGAGTCTGTGCCGAGTCTGTGCCTCGGACCTCGCCAAAGCGGGAACGACGGCACAGGCCGTCAAGGCCCAAGCCGCTCCCCGCCTACCGGCCTTGCACCGGATTGCCGACCGCCTGATCGGGCATCTCCTCACCCAGCACGTTGATTGACGGCGCAGTCCTGCTGTAGTCTTACGGTTCTTGTTCGCCGGACGATCGGATCACCTGTCCTGCGAACCCCAGGCGCGGCACGTTACGGTGCCGACACCGACGCCCAAAGCCGAATCGCCTTCACCATCCTGCTGAAAAGGAGAGCATTCACGATGGCAGGTTTTCCTATTGAAGTAGCAACCCGGATCAAGACACTGCCGCCGTACCTGTTCGCGGCAATCGACAAGATGAAGCAAGAGGCCATTGCCCGCGGGGTGGACATCATCAACCTGGGTATCGGCGATCCCGATCTTCCGACCCCGGCTCCGATCATCGAAAGCCTGTCGCAGGCGGCAAAGAATCCGAAGCACCATCAATATCCTTCGTACGAAGGCATGATGGGCTTCCGTCAGGCTGTAGCCGACTGGTACAAGCGCCGCTTCAGCGTCACCCTTGACCCGGCCAACGAAGTCCTGACCCTGATCGGCTCGAAGGAGGGGATCGGCCATATTCACCTGGCGTTCGTGGATCCCGGCGACATCGTCTTGGTCCCCAGCCCCGGCTACCCGGTCTATCCCGTGGGAACCAGCTTCTGCGGCGGGGTCTCCCATATCATGCCGCTGACGAAGGCGAACGGCTTCCTTCCCGACTTGAACGCAATCCCGAAGGACGTGGCCAAGAGAGCCAAACTGATGTGGTTGAACTCCCCCAACAACCCGACCTCCGTCATCATGAGCAAGGACTACTTCAAACGCGTGATCGAGTTCGCGCAGGAAAACCAGGTCATTGTGTGCCACGACGCGGCCTACTCGGAGATCTATTACGACGGCAAGCGCCCGGCAAGCTTCATGGAAGTCGACGGAGCCAAGGACGTGGGTGTCGAATTCCACTCCTTGTCGAAGACCTATAACATGACCGGCTGGCGCATCGGTTTCGTCGTCGGCAACAAAGACGTCTTGGCGGGACTCGGCAAGGTCAAGAGCAATCTGGACTCAGGCGTCTTCGAGGCGGTCCAGGCTGCCGGGATCACGGCACTGGGGCTGGACGACTCGGTCACCGACGGTATTCGCACGATCTACCAGGAACGCCGCGACACTTTGGTACCGGGCCTGAAGAAACTCGGGTTGGAAGTGGATGCGCCGCCCGCAGCCTTCTACATTTGGGTGACGGTGCCGAAAGGCTACACCTCAGCCTCCTTCACCGCGCATCTGCTGGAGAAGGCGGGTATCGTCACGACGCCGGGCAACGGCTTCGGAGCCCCAGGCGAAGGGTATGTACGTATGACCGTCTGCACGACCAAGGAGCGCTTGGCGGAAGCAGTGGAACGAATCAAGAAAGCAGGTTTCTAAAGTCGTGAAACGTCAGGCGCCGGACGTAAGCGGGCCGACCGAACATATCCTATCGGAGCGGTCTTGCGTCGCGTGTCTTACGCCTCACCTCTGACGGTGTTTCCGAATGGCCACTGCCTTCATCGGCTTCGGTTCGAACCTCGGTGACCGCGTGGATTTCTGCGATCGCGCGGTCACCCTGCTCGGCCTCCTGCCGCATTCACGCCTCGAGGCGGTGTCGTCGCTCTATGAAACCGAACCGGTCGACGACGGGGCCGCACCGGGGCCCGGTTGGTTTTTGAACGGAGCCGTGCAACTCGCGACCGACATCACGCCCCAGAGCCTGCTGGAGGTCTGTCGGGAAATTGAACGCTCGCTCGGACGCGATCCCGACAACCGATCCGGTCCTCGCACCTTGGATCTCGACCTGCTGCTCTACGACGATCGCATCCTCAACGAAGCTGGCTTGACGATTCCCCATCCGCGGCTCCACCTGCGCCGGTTCGTCCTGGCGCCGTTGGTCGAGCTCGCGCCCGATTTGCGCCACCCGATGCTCCGCCGAACCATAAGCGAGTTACTGCAGGGCTTGACCGATCCGTCGGTCGTTCGCCGGTTGGAGCCACAGCCCAATTCCCGGTATGCCTCGCGACGCGCCTGCCACGAAAATCCGACCGTGGAGCGGGACGCGTGAAAACGATCCGCTCGGCCACGGCGATGGCGGCCTGGAGTCGCTCGCTGCACCGCGAAGGGGTGACGATCGGATTTGTCCCGACGATGGGCGCACTTCATGCGGGGCACCGCGCATTGATCAGGGCCGCCCGTCTCGGTTGCGACGCCGTGGCTGTCAGCATCTTTGTCAACCCGACGCAGTTCGGTCCCATGGAAGACTTGTCGAAATATCCCCGTCCCCTGAAGCGGGATCTGGCGCTGTGCCGCGAACAGGACGTCGATGCCGTGTTCCTGCCGGACGTACCGACCATGTACCCGCCCGGCAGCCAGACCGTGGTCACGGTGCCGGGGCTCGCCTCCCGATGGGAAGGGGCCGTACGCCCGCATCACTTTCAAGGCGTCGCGACCGTCGTCACCAAACTCCTGTCGCTGGTGCAGCCCGACATCTCCTGGTTCGGCCAGAAGGACTACCAACAGGCGGCTCTGGTAAAGCGGTTGGCCGAGGACCTGAATCTTCCCGGCAAGGTCATCGTCCATCCCACGGTGCGCGAGGAAGACGGGCTGGCGCTGAGTTCACGCAACGTCTACCTGTCTCCGGAGCAGCGCCGGGCTGCGCCGGCACTCTACCGAGCCCTCTCGGCTGGGGCCCGGGCCATCCGAGCCGGCCGGCGCCGCGGCCGAACCATCGAACAGGCCATGGGGCGGGTGGTACGCCAAGAACCGCTGGCGACGATCGACTACCTCGCCTGCTGCGATCCTGTCACACTCGAACCGCTTTCCTCGATCACCAACAAGGCCGTGCTCCTCGGCGCCATCCGCATCGGGACGGTTCGGCTGATTGACAATGTCGTCGTGACTACCGGGAAGCGTCGTTCGTGAAGCGTATCTCGTCACTCCGCGAAGAAGAAAAAGCGCCCCTGGGTCGGCGTTAGGCGGAGACGCTGGGGGGGATGTTCTGATTGGCGAGCAATTCGAGGACGAGTTGCCCCATCCGCTGCTTGTGGTCCGGTTGGAACTCAAGGAACTTGACACCGATCGATTCTGGTCTGATCGAGCAGATCATCGCCGCCTCGACCTTGATGTCCGGCAACCCGGCCGGCGAACGCAGCAGGACCTCCACGAAGGTCCCTCGGGGCAATCCCGTGGTCGCCAGCATCGTGCAGCCGCCCATGGAGACATCCGTGACCAGCCCCTCGACGCCGGGTTGCTCCATCGTCAGCGCGGCCGCGATGTTTGCACGCAGCCGGCGGTATTGCCGCCGATCGAATTCCTGCGAGGTCTGACGTTTGCCCGGGCGGTAGGCGCGAAATTGGGTCGTACAGAGCTGGCAGCGGAACTTGAACAAGTGAAATCGGTTCAGGGCCTTTTCCACCAGGCCTGACTCAGAAGTCACCCGCACGAACGGCGTCCCGCACGCCGGACAATACAATTCCTTCATCTTACGTTCCCGCCGTCCGCCCCTCCCTAGACCCGGACTCGGCCTCCGCCCGCTGCTGCTCCAGGATCGGTTCCAACTGGGCCGGCGAATAGGTCGCTGGCTTGACCCACTTCCCGTCCGCCCGCTTATAGCCGCCCACCTTGCTGAGATTCGATCGATGGACCTCTCGAAATACGGGATCCATGTCCAAACCGTACGAGACTGCGGTGCCGTAAACGACGTACAGGAGATCAGCCAGTTCCTTGGCGATCCCGACCATCTCCTTCTTGGCCATCGCCTCCTTGAGCTCGTCGAACTCCTCCTGGATCAACTTCTCGCGCAGGATCCGCGTGGCCTCGTCCGCCGCAGCCGGCGTTTCGCCCACGACAATCTCGAACTTGCGGTGAAACTCTTCCACCATCGATTGCTGCTCGATCATCAGCGCTTTCTCGCCTCCTCGACATCGAACGGCAAGGTAGCTCGTGGGACCAAGTCGGCCGGCTCCAGCAAGGCGATCTCCTTGTCCGATGACACGCCAAGCTCCTTGAACTTCCGGGCTGCCGGCAGGATGCGCGATTCCAAGGACCCCACGGCTTTATTATAGGCGTTTACGCTTCTGCCCAAGGCCTGGCCCACATCGTTGAGGTGGTCGGCCAACACCGCCATCCGTTCGTAGAGATCCTTTCCCAAGCGTCCGGCCTGTTCGGCATGTTCGGTCAGCTGTTCCTGTCGCCAGCCATAAGCCACCGCGCGGAGCAACGCCATCAGCGTAGTCGGCGTAGCCAGCACGACTCCTTGCGCAAACCCATCTTCAATCAGCGTGGAGTCCTGTTCAAGTGCCGCGCCCAAAAACTGTTCCCCGGGGAGAAACAACACGACGAATTCCGGCGTCTGGGCGAACTGTGTCCAATAGGCCTTGAGGCTGAGTGCATCCATCCTCGTGCGGACCTGGTTGGCGTGCCGAAGCAGATGCGCCTGTCGCTGCTGATCGTCCTGTGCCTCATAGGCGTCCAGGTACGCCGCCAATACGGTTTTTGCGTCCACCACGATCTGGCGACCGCCGGGTAAATGCACGACCATGTCCGGACGGAGAAGCCCGTCCATCGATCCTACGGAGTTCTGCTCGACGAAATCGCAGTGCGAAGCCATACCCGCCAATTCCGCCACGCGCCGCAGGGTCATTTCACCCCAACGCCCCCGCACCGACGGCGCCCTGAGAGCCTTCACCAGGTTCGTCGTTTCCTGCTGCAGCCGTTGGTGTGACTCGGCCATGAACTTCAGATGCAGGTCCAAGCTGCCGTATTCACGCTGCCTGATCTGTTCGGCTTGGCGCAATTGTTCTTCATACCGACGCAACGATTCTTCCAACGGCTTCACGAGATCGTCGATGGCCTGATGACGCTGGGCCAAGTCGCCCTTGGCCTCGGCCTGGAGCGTCGCGAAAGACGTGCGCGCCAGATCCAGAAAGGCTTCATTGTTCTGTTTCAGTGCTTCACCCGAGAGGGCCTGAAAGGATTCCTGCAATTCCTTCCGCGCCTGCGCGAGCAATGCCTTCTGTTCTTCCGCATGACGCAGGGTCTCCTCCCAACGTGTTTCAGCTTTTGCCCGTGCTTGCAGTGCCTGGTTCAATTCCTGCCGCAAGGCCGCCGCATCCGACTGCTGGGACTCCAGCTGTTTCTGCAATTCTCCGGCTTGCACTTCGACCCGTTGCATCCGTCCGGCCTGGTCGAGGACCGTCGCCTGCCATTTCGATTGCGCGCGAGTAGTCGCCCACCAGCCGACCAGCAAGCCTCCCAGCACCAGACCCAGGCCGGCACCGGTCACAAACGTCGTCGAAGCGAGATCCAGCATGCGAAGTTTCCCCCCGGCCTGAGCGCCGCGCAGACGGCCGCCACTCTATCACGAAGCAATGTAGGGATAATATCGAGAGGGTATGAAAAACAAGGCCAAACGTCAAGAGACGAGCCGACGAATCAGGCCGCGCGATGCGTCGACCCGGATGCGTTCACCTTCGGAAAAGAGGCTCGTTGCATGGGGCACGTTGACCAGGGCCGGAAGGCCGTATTCCCGAGCGATGATGGCCCCGTGCGAGAGCGTTCCTCCCATTTCGGCGACGAGACCGGCTGCAATGCCAAAAACCGCCGCCATCCCGGGATCGATGACTGAGGTGATCAGAATGTCACCAGGCTGTACCTGCTTCAGGTCCTCCACCGTCCGAACGTGACGCACGGGCCCTTCCGCCCAGCCCACACTAATCGCAAGCCCCTGAATGATCGAGGGGTCGCCACGATCTACTGAAGCCGTCGCAATACCGGCCTGATCACCACCGACGAAGTCTGGAACAGAAAGCGTGAGGTGTTTGGCCCGATCACCCTGTCTCATCGTCACGACCGGCCGCCAATCCTTCACCCCATCACGCTCCAGTCCCCGCAGTTCGTCCGTCGTGAGGAAGAAAACATCGTGCGCCGTAGCCAACCGACCCTCACGGCACAGAATTTCCCCGGCCCTCAGCGCCAAGCGGCGCGAGGCAGCCGCAAAGTACATCAACGCATGACGATTGCCTTCCCTCAAGGCCAGTGAGCGGCAAAGGCGTCCGTGCCAATACGTGAACGCCCACCAGACATCGAGTCGCACACCGAGTCGCCGGCGAATTTCCGCCAGTACTTCGCTCAGCCCCTGTGGTCCGCCATCGCGCTTCCGCGGCGCGGTCGGAGCCGGACCGGACAGTTGGGCGCGTATCACGTTGAGGAGGTACCCGGGCGCTTCGGCAAATCGAGGCGTCATGAGATCCGACTCGCCGACCGCGCGATGGCCATAGTCGCGCAGAAACTCCTCAAACAGGGCGAGGCAGCGCGTCCCCGCCAGCCTCTCGCGAAACACCGATGGCTTCCAAGGCTCCGCGAGAAAGTATTCCTGCGCCCGAGGCTCGGATCGTGCCGCATCGGTCACTGCGGCGAGCCGCTGAATCTGCGCAGCGCTGATCACCGTGCCTTGACCCTGCAAGGCTCCGTTCAGCAACCTCCGCCAGTCCTCGCCCAACGTCATCGGCAACAGCCACCCCAACACTTGAAACCCCTGGGCGACACCTGCCACGATTGCGAAGGTCATTTCCCGATCCCGAAGCGCGGTCCCGAGTCGCTCCAGACGCTGCAAAGTTTCCGTGAGGGACAACCGCCCCACATCTCCCGCTAACGCCTCATCGCTCGTTTTCCGAAGAGCCGCAAACCAGGCCGGAGCCAGACGCGCCGCGCGCCGGATCTGCCATTCCATCGTCAAACCGGCCTTGATCCTGGTCCATACCGGAAGGAGTGCAACGGAGGTATCGATCGGGCCGGGGCGCCCGCCCATCTGCTCCACCACCGTACGGGGATCCCCGCCGAGTTGCCGGACCACATTCTTCAGCAACGTCACATTGATGAAAGGCCGCCCGTCGATGACCCGAACCGAGGAAGATTCCGCGGGAATCCTGCAGCCCAGGTTCCTGTAACAACGGATGATGTGGTGCTCCATGAATTCCTTGAGGAATGCGATGCCGAGCGGGCTCGGCACGTCGGGCAGTGTTTCTTTGAAATTGGCCCGCGACCACTCGCATGCCTCTCCGGCAAGCGACGATGCCCCGGCCGCAACTCCCGCCGGTCTCGCTTGTAACAGCCATAGGCGCCGGCCCTCGTAGGCCCATTCCACGTCTACCGCCCCGCCAAACCGACCCTCCACACGCTTCACCACTCCGGCCAGTTCCAGTGCCTCGGACTCGGTAAGCGTTCCTTGGTTTCGTCTCTCCTCCGGCAAGGAAACCGTGACCACACCCTCTCCAGTGAGCCGAAGTGCGGTCGCCTTCACCGCAGGGACGGCTCTGGCCAATGTGCCGCCGTGCTCGACCGACCAGTTCACCACGTAGTGATCAGGAACGGCCCGGCCGGACACCAGGGGTTCTCCCAAGCCAGGGACTGCATCGATCACCACGCGATCGGGTGAGCCCGTCACCGGATCACGAGAAAAGGCGACGCCTGCGGCGGTGGCACTGATCATGGGCTGAATCACCACTGCCATTTCAGGGAGGCTTTCTGCCATTCCTGTCCGTTTCACATAACCGATCACTCGCTCGTCCCACATCGATGCCCAACAGGAGGCGATCGCGGCCGGCATCTCACGGAGAGTCTGTCCAAGATGGGTACGATAGAGCCCTGCCGCGCTGGCCTCGGCGCAGTCTTCATTCGTCGCTGAGGAGCGGATCGCCCAGCGTTGCACTGGGTCGTGATCCAGTTGCTCAAGAAATCGGGTCCAAGTCCCATGCAAATCGGCAGGCCAATCCCGCCCGCTCAGCAACAGACGCAATTCCTCACAACGCCGGCGACGATCTTCGGGACTGGCGGCAAGGAGTTCCCGCCAGAGGGCCCGCGCATCGAGACCCACCGCTTCCAGGTAACGCCGATACGCCTCGACCGTGAGACACCAGCCGCTGGGTTGGGGGAAACCTGCCGCATGCAATCGCCCCAATCCTGCGGCCTTCCCACCGACCAGGCGCGGATCGCTGCAGTCCTCGATCGGGACGATCATCGCGAGACTCATGATTCGAAATAGTAGCTAGAGGAGCAGAAGGAGGTAAAGGTCGTTGACGTTGGTACCGGTCGGACCGGTTCGAATGTGGCCCTTCAACCGGCGAAACAGGGGATAGGCGTCGTTTTCCCGCAGAGCTTTCATCAGGCTGAGTCCGGCCCGTTCGGCCCGCACCACGGTTTGCCCATCGACGACGGCACCGGCCACATCGGTCGGTCCGTCGGTCCCATCGGTTGCAAACCCGGCCACCCAGGCTTTCCGGATTCCCGCGATCTCGTTGGCCGCCGCCAGTGCAAACTCCTGCGCCCGTCCGCCGGTACCTTGCCCGCGGACCGTGACCGTGAGTTCCCCTCCTGCCACCACGAGACAGGGTCGCCGGATCGGCCGCTGCCTGAGATCGATTTCCCTGGCGAGCGCACCGAAAAATTTGGCGGCATCTCTAGCCTCGCCCGTTAAGGTCGTCCCGAGGACGAACGGCAGCAGTTTTTCCCGACGCGCCGCCCGAACAACTGCGTCGACTGCCGCTTCGTTATCTCCGATCAAACAATTGTGAACTCGACGGAACAGAGATGAGCCGGGCTTCGGCGTATCCGCCACCCGCCTCGCGACGCCGTCACTGACGCGCTTCTGCACCGCTGCCGGAACGGATTCGAGTACGTTGTAACGTTCGAGAATCTCCCTGGCTTGCCGGAAGGTGGTGGGATCCGGGGCGGTCGGCCCTGAGCCGATCGTGGCAAGGTCGTTGCCGATTACATCGGACAGGATCACAGACACGACCCGCGCAGACGTTGCCCCGGCGAGCTGCCCACCCTTCAGACCCGACAAGTGCTTGCGCACCGCATTCATCTCCTGAATCGTCGCCCCTGATCGCAGCAGGAGTTTCGTTGTCGCTTGCTTATCCGCTAGACTGATCCCCTCTGCAGGCGCCGGCAACAAGCTCGATGCTCCGCCGGACAGCAGGACGATGAGCAAATCGTCTTTCCCGAGCGAACGTGCGAGGTTGAGGATGTCGTGTGCCGCGGCAAGTCCCGCCGCATCCGGTACCGGATGACCGGCCTCGACGATGCGCACGCTCTTGGTCGGCATGGCATGGCCGTATTTCACCACCACCAGGCCCATCTCGATCCTCGGCCCCAGCCGATCTTCCAGGGCCTGAGCCATTCTCGCCGAGGCCTTGCCCGCCCCCAACACGACGACCCGACTGCGGGTCTTCAACGTAAACGAACGGGAGCCGACGGTGATGGTGCGGCCGGTCGCGGAAACTTGGCGAGAAACTGCTCCGTAGGGATCAACGGCCCGCAGCCCCTCCCGCACGAGCCGGCTGATGATCGCTCGAGCTCGGGGTTGCGGGACGCCGATGTCCATGAGGCAGGTTAGGGAAGTTTTTCCTGTTTGAAACAGCGGTTAGGGCAGGTCTGTCTGGGCACTTTAACTTGGTAGGTGCCCTTTGGCAAGTAGTCCTTGGTGAACTCGGGGTTGAGCATTTTCAGCTCGAGGAAGTAGGTGCCGTACTCTTCGGCAATTGACGTCAGATGTCGCTGAGTATCCTTGATGGTCACGGTCACCGTCTCGGTTTCGAGCGGTGCATAGAGATCCTTCTTGGTCAAGCCGAGATACTTCTCAGGTTGGGAATATATTTCTTTGGCGGCGATGATGCGCGGCACATAGCGCATCGTTTCCCGAGGCCCGTGCATGCGCCAATAGTCGTGGACCTTCTGTTCCTTCATCAATTTCTTTACCCGGTCCTCACCGGCATTGTACGACGCCATGGCCACGAACCAGTCGCCCTGCTGATAATCCCGGAGGTAACGCAGATATTTGATCGCCGCTTCCGTAGACATCTCCAAATTCCGCCGTTCGTCCAGCCATCGATCGCTATGCAGTTTGTATCGGCGGCCGGTTGAGTTGATGAACTGCCAAGGCCCCGAAGCTTTGGCTTTCGAATAGGCGGCGGCAATGCATTTGCTTTCAACCAGCAACATGTATTTGAGATCGTCCGGCAGTCCTGCCTCCGCCAACTGTTTCTCGGCTGGTGCGAAGCATCTCCCCGTCCGTTTTGCGAGAATGATGCTCTCGCCTTGATCTTCCAAAAATTGATAGAACTCGTATTCAATCCGCTCGCGCACCTGCCAGTTGTCGAGCGGCACTTCCTGGCCGGCGAATGTCAGCTTTTCTGGCAGCTTGAAGGAACTGAGAAAAAAGCGTTCGCCCTCCCGTTTGATCTCCGGGAGAATGACCAATCGATCCTCCAACTCTGCGCCTGAGTCAGGCTCTGTCGCTTGCCCGTTACCTTCACGACCGGCTTCGCCGGGCTGAATCGCCGCTTCGGATTTAGTAGGCGCAGCACCCGGCGGTTTCGTGTCCGCCGGCGTCTCGGCCTGCGAAGTAAGCCAGCCCGCTGCAAGCACGGCACAGACTAGCGCCAAGAGCGTCACTGTATTCCATCGAGGCATCGGGCTCCGTTCCTTTCGTCGGGATTGTCTCGATCATGCTATCAGCGATGCAGAGAAGGGACAAGGAACTCCTGGGTTTGGTACAGTGTGCAGTCATGTCAACGATGCGTTTGCTTCAGGCCGACATCGTCGCCTGCCGCCAATGTCCACGGCTCGTTCAGTACCGGGAATCCGTTGCACGCGAAAAACGGCGGCAGTACCGGGAATGGACCTACTGGGGAAAACCGATTCCCGGCTTCGGAGATCCTGCTGGGCAATTGTATGTACTGGGTCTGGCGCCCGCGGCGCATGGAGGGAATCGAACCGGCCGCGTGTTTACCGGTGACCGGAGCGGCGATTGGTTGTATGAGGCCCTGCACCGATATGGTTTCGCGAACCAAGCGACGTCGACCCACGCAGAGGATGGCCTCGCACTGATCGATTGCTATATCGGGGCGACGGTTCGCTGCGCGCCACCGGACAACAAACCCGCCCCTGACGAATTTGCCGCGTGCCAGGATTTTCTCCTCAGGGAGATCACCCTACTGAGGCAGACCCGAGTCGTGATCACGCTTGGGAAAATCGCGTTCGACCACTATTTGAAAGCCTGTCGGCAGCTAGGGCTCGGAGATCCGCGGCCTAGACCGAAGTTCTCCCACGGCCTCACCGCATCCCTACCCTGGGGCGTGACCTTGCTCGGCTCCTATCACCCTAGCCAGCAAAATACCTTTACCGGGAAACTGACCCGCCCGATGTTTTACCGGGTCTTCGCGGAGGCGCGTCGCCGCGTCGCCCAGCGCACAACGAAGCTTTGAAAGTCTTTACTGAACGAGCTACTTCTTGCCCGCTGCTTCCCAGTCCGCCAAAAACTTCTTCAGGCCGATATCGGTCAGCGGATGCTTTATCAGCTGCTGGAACACACTGTAGGGCATGGTGCAGATATGCCCACCGGCCAATGCGGCTTCGACGACATGCTGCGGATGCCGCACACTGGCGACCAGCACCTGGGTCTTGAAGTCATAATTCGTATAGATGGTGACGATTTGTCTGATCAACTCCATCCCGTCCGAACTCACGTCGTCGAGTCGGCCGATGAAGGGTGACACGCACCATGCACCGGCTTTCGCGGCAAGTAGCGCCTGTGTCGGGGAAAAGCACAGGGTCACGTTGACGCGAATCCCTTCGGCAGCCAACTTCTTCGTGGCCTTGAGCCCTTCCGGAATCAACGGCACCTTCACCACGACATTCTTGTGGACCTTGGCGAGGTCGCGTCCTTCGCGCACCATCGCCTCAGCTTCAAGCGACACCACTTCCGCGCTGATCGGACCATCAACCAGATTACAGATTTCCAGCAGCACTTCTTTGAAGTTGCGTCCTTCCTTCACCACCAAAGAAGGATTGGTCGTCACGCCGTCGACGAGGCCAAGATTTACCCCTTCTTGAATCTCCTTTACATTCGCTGTATCGAGATACAGTTTCATGGTTCATGTTCCTTTCATCGGATATGGTCGCAGGACCTGATTGCCAAAGGAGCACAATTACACTCATTCTAGGAGGATCGTCGCAACAAGGCAATCGGTCCAGGCGCATGATCGGCATTCGTTTGACACCACCAAGAGTGACGGCTAGAATTTTCTCGATTCGCTTCGTGGCGGTAGTCTATGCACTGCTCTCAGGAGGAGGTTGACTATGCGACGTTCCCTCTGGCTTCTCGCGATCGGCGTTATGGCCTCTGCATGCAGCCATAACCCCTATCTCGAACAGTCTCTCACACGGTACCAGGGGAAGGACAAGGCCTGGATCGAAAAGGAACTGGGGACACCGGACGTAAAGGCTTCGCGGTTTTTCGGCGGTGAGAAGTGGATCTACAATCGCATCGCAGGCGGCTCTGCCGGTCCGCCACTCTTCAACTTCAAACCGAACGAATGCCAGACCATTTTGTATTTCGACAAAGACGATCGCGTGTCGGATACCGGTTATTCGGGCTGTTAACCGGATAGCTGTTTCTGAAATGCCTGGGCACAGTCCCGACTGCAGAAAAAATACGTTTGGCCTCCGACCTCCTCCCGAATCGCCTCGCCCCTGGGAACAAATACTCGGCAGACTGGATCCTGTACCATTTGCTTGCCATCTCTGCCCCGGCCGGATGGCTCGATCCCCTTTCCCCCGGTGCGAAGTTCCCTTATGGCGCTCCGCAGGAGAAAGTAGAGTACCGTCAATAGCCCTGCAATCAGGATAAGTCTATACATGGTATGAAATTCGCCTTTACCCCCTAATCCTAGGGAAGCGGCTGAACACCTGTCAATGAACCTAGACGCAGCCCCAGTGAACTACCTAGTCTGAACTTCCCGGAATATCCAAACCACGGGGGCCGAATGGCCCAGTGCAATGTACCTAAATAAGGGACCTTTTCCCTGTCGCCCCAGTACTTCAGGTGGATGGTTTGTCCTACATGGCAATGCTATAAATTCACCCATGCATAAATGTGACAAATGCCGCGGAACGATGTTGCCTGAGCGGGCGGTTGATCTCGATGCCGGGTTGGCGATCACAGTGCTGGCTTGCCTGAACTGTGGACGCCGGAAGGCAGCCGATGCAGAACCGAGACCGATCACGTCACGACATTAGCCCGTTGCAATGACAACAGCACCGAGACCGCTCACATATGATGAGCAAAAAGCCGCAGAGGCGGCTTTTCTTGGTTTGCCGTTTGATTCCAAGTGGACGGCAGCCGGTCAAACGGTTTACCTTGGGCTCTGCGCTGCCATTACCGCGAGAGCATCGGCGCGTCTCGCCTCCGATCCGGCCGACGATCTAGAACCGACACCAGCTTAACTCTTTGAAATGGCTTGCATTGTTTTCAGTGGGTTGGCGCCGAAATGGCCCACGATCACGATGCTTCGTGCGCAGGCCTGCGCTTGGCGGAACAAGAGCAGAATTTCAGGCCGAGTTACTTCAAGCCCAGGACATCGAGCATGTCATAAAGGCCTGGAGGTTGCTTCACCAACCAGCGTGCCGCCCTGAGCGCGCCTCTGGCAAAGGTATCCCGGCTGCTGGCCCGATGCGTGACTTCGATCCGCTCACCCATTGTGCCGAACAACACCGTGTGGTCTCCGACAATATCCCCCGCACGGATCGTTTGAATGCCGATTTCACCTCGAGTCCGCTCTCCGATCAGCCCCTTGCGGGCGTAGACCCCGACCTGGGCCAAATCGCGATTCACCGCCCTGGCCAAGACCTCCGCCATTTTCAAGGCCGTGCCACTGGGCGCGTCTTTCTTTAGACGATGATGAGCCTCGATGACTTCAATATCGTAATCCTCGCCCAACGTCTTGGCCATTTCTCCGATGACTTTATAGATGACGTTGATCCCGACGCTCATATTGGGCGAACACACACAGGGGATAACCTTCGCGGCGGCGCGCAATTCATCCAATTCGGCAGGAGAAAACCCCGTGGTCCCGATGACGATCCCCCGACGGTGTTGCGACACGATCCTCAAATGGCCCATGGTCGCAGGGGGCGTCGTAAAGTCGACCACGACGTCCGAGCGATCCATCAATCCTGACAGATCGTCGGAAATTGGCACTCCGGTGCGGCCGCACCCCGCCACATCGCCGGAGTCTTCCCCCACGCTATGGTGCCCTTTACTCTCCACGGCACCGGCCAGCGCCAAGAATGCGGAATCCTTCACTAACGAGACAAGACGCGACCCCATGCGTCCCGCGGCCCCAGTTACCACGACCTTAATCATCAACCGTATCCTTCTTTTCCAAGCGGGCTAGATCAAGCCGGCTTCTTTCATCACTCGCGCAAGCCGATCCCTGTTATCCGCACCCATCGGACACAACGGTAATCTCAGTTCTGCATCCATCTTCCCCATCATCTGCAGCGCCTCTTTCACGGGGATGGGATTCGTCTCATAGAACAAAGCTGTAAAGAGCGGGTAAAGTCGGTAATGCAGCGCCCGCGCCTCCTCCAGGCGACCGGCCAGAAATTCGCTCACCATCTTGGACATCTCCGCCGGCATGAGATTCGCCGTCACCGTGATCACACCCTTGCCGCCCACGGCCATCATAGGCAGCGTCAGCGCATCGTCGCCTGCCAACACCGTGATTCGGTCTCCGCAGAGCTGGATTATCTCGGAGGCCTGCTGTACGGAACCGCTCCCTTCCTTGATCGCCACTACCGTCGAACAGGCCGTCAGACGCGCCACCGTCCCCGGTGCCATATTGACACCGGTGCGTCCCGGAATATTGTAGAGCACAAGCGGCAGATCAACGGATTCGGCAATGGCCTTATAGTGGCGGTAGAGGCCTTCCTGTGTCGGCTTGTTGTAATAGGGCGTGATCAGTAGCGCCCCGTCGACCCCCGCCTGCTTGGCATGCTTCGTGAGCGCAATCGCTTCCTCGGTGCTGTTGGAACCAGTGCCGGCGACCACCGGGACCCGCTTCTTGGCAACCTCGACCGTAAACGACACCACCCGATCATGTTCGGCATGGGTGAGGGTCGCGGACTCCCCCGTGGTCCCACAGGGAACGATGCCGTTGGTCCCGTTGTTGATCTGCCATTCGATGAGATCGCCCAATGCGCGCTCATCGACCTTGCCGTTCTTGAACGGCGTCACGATCGCAACCAACGAACCGCTAAACATCCGATACTCCTCCCAAGGCGGCCTCAGTCCGCTCGCCTACGCCAGGAACGAGGGGATCCGTTCCCCCTTGATCAAATCGTCGTAGGTTTCACGGGCGCGGATCACGTGGATCTGCCCTTCATTCACCAGTACTTCAGGCACCCGCGGCCGCGAGTTATAGTTCGATGACATCACGAAGCCGTAAGCGCCCGCGCTCATCACCGCCATCAATTCGCCAGCTTTCATATCCGGAAGTTGACGATCCTTCGCCAAGAAATCGCCGGACTCGCACACCGGTCCGACTACATCGACCGTATGTTTCGGGTTGTGGGTACTGTTCTCATGCAGCGGACGAATATCGTGATAGGCCCCGTACAGGCTCGGCCGGATGAGATCGTTCATTGCCGCATCCACGATCAGAAACCGCTTAGCCTCGCCTTCCTTCGTATATAAGACCTTGGTAATCAACACTCCGGCGTTCCCCACGATCACGCGACCCGGCTCCATGATGAGCACGCACTTCAGATCGCGCACCAAGGGAGAAATCGCCTCCGCCAAATCCTTGGGTTGCGGCGGGGTTTCGTCCGAATAAGTAATGCCCAATCCGCCGCCGATATTGATGTACCGAATGTTGATGCCCTGCTCCTTCAGGGTCTGGACCAAGCCCAGAACCTTTTTGAGCGCCTCGACAAACGGCGTGACTTCCGTCAACTGGGAGCCGATGTGCTTATGGACCCCCACCACTTCGATGTGGCTGAGGGCCGAGGCTGCCTTGAACTCTTCGATGGCTCGATCCGCCGCAATCCCAAACTTGCTCTTCTTCAAGCCTGTCGAGATGTACGGATGCGTCTTGGGATCGATGTCCGGATTGATGCGCAAGGCGACCCGCGCCTTCACGCCGATGGATGCCGCCACATCGTTGATCGCCTGCACCTCAGCCGGCGACTCGACATTGAACATCAGGATGTCGGCCTTCAGCGCGTCACGGATTTCCTCCGGGCTCTTGCCGACGCCGGCGAATACGATTTTCTGGGCCGGCACCCCGGCTTTCATCGCACGATACAGTTCCCCTCCCGACACGATATCGACCCCGCTGCCTTCCTTGGCCATGAGCCGCAGGATGGCGAGGTTCGAGTTCGACTTCATGGCGAAGGCGACGATATGGGGAATATTCTTGAACGCGCCGTCGTAGGCGCGGAAATGCCGCACCAGCGTGCGATGGCTATAGACGTAGCAGGGACTCCCGACTTCCTTCACGATCCGGGACAGCGGAACGTCCTCGCAGTAGAGCTCTCCTTGGCGGTACTCAAAGTCATGCATCTTGAAGATCCTCGATCAAAAATTCCGACCCCTTTAACGACAATCCTTCGAGTGCCCCCTGGAAGGCCGCCGAGAACTTCTGGTAGCGAACCTTGGCGTAGGGGAGCACCGATTTGAACGCATCGCCGTCCAGTAGCGCCTTCAACGCTTCCGGCGTGGCATGCTTCAGATGCTCAAAATTCACGATGATATCCAACCGGGCCTTCTCGGCCGCTTCGCGAATCCGCTTCAGCAGTTCTTTCGCTCCGACATGGTCGAGGGTCCCCTCCAGCGTCACCACGACGGCCGCCTGTCGGTCGTGACGTTTGGCCTTGATGTTCAGCCAAAGGCTATGAGCCGGGGCCGTGGTTTGATCGATCCGCTGCTTGATGGCATGGAGCGCGTTCGGGACCAGTTGGCCCGTATCGACGATCGGCAGCTTGGCCTGAAGATTCTTCAGAACCTTGGCGACGGGCGACAGCGTCCCCTTCGGGCAAGACCGCTTGACGAGTTTGCGAAACTCGCGGTTCATTTCCCATCGAGCGACCAGTCGCTGCTGGGTGCCGGACAGGCGTTTCCAAATGGACGGCAGCGAATAGAACTGGTGGTTGGCCCAATGGAAACCCTCCTGTAACTGCTCCGGTGTCATTCGACTTGGCCGGAACACCACATGTTTCCCATCGTACTTCGACCAATCACGGTCGAAGATGCGGCCTTCCTTGTTGTACCGGTCGTACAGGGCCGTCCCCGGCAACGGCGTCAATACGTTGAAGTAGGCCAATTCGACCTTCGTCGCAGTCAGGAACTCTACGGCCCGCTCGAACACCGATTCGTCGTCGTTGTCGAAGCCGAAAACGATACCAGGGTTCACCATGATGCCGTACTTGTGGAACATGTCGATTTCTTGCGCGAACTTCTGTACTCGATTGAACGGCTTATTGGTTTCTTCGAGGCAATCCTCGTCGAGCGATTCCATTCCGACGAACACCGACACGCAGCCGCTCTCGGCGGCCAGTTTCACCATTTCTTCGTCGTCGGCCAGGAACAACGTGGACTGGCAGCCCCACTTGATGTTCAGCGGCTTCAAGGCGGTCCACAGTTCGCGGCAGTAGGCCCGATTGCTGTTGTGCAGGTCGTCGACGAAAGCAACGATGCTGCCGTCCTCGATGCCGACTCTCATGCGGAAGCCTGTCTTGAGCGCTTGCCACAGGGAGTCCTGGCACATCCGCTCGACGATCTCGTTGCGAATCCAATGTTTCACGCGCAGCAACTCACGTACGACTTCCTGCACCGGACGCCGCCGCGTCGTCTTCCCATTGAAGGGCGAGACGCTGCAGAACTCGCAATCGAAATGACATCCTCTGGTCGTGAAGCTACACTGCCGGGTCATATACGCATCCGGGCTCAACAGCTCGACCCGCGGGCTCAGGTAATTTTCCAACGAGGGGAACGCACGCATCTCGTACTTGCGTTTCATGTGTCCGGCCTCGAAGTCGGACACGACCTCGGGCCAAAGATCCTCGGCCTCGCCGCACACCACCGTATCCACATGCTGCAGCGCTTCCTCGGGACAATAGGTCGCATGAACGCCCCCCATGACGACCTTGACCCCGCGTTTGCGGAATTCGGCGGCGATCTCATAGGCTCTGGGCGCATAGCAGGTCATGACCGACAACCCTACGAGGTCGCAGGGGTAGTCGAAGTCGATGTCTTGGACCGCTTCATCGACCAGGTCCACATGCCACTGTTCCGGTGTGTAGGCGGCAATGGTAGGCAGGCTCAGCTTGGGAAACCAGACGGCCCGGCGTTCGGCGGCCGTCAAATGGTACTGGCTGTTGCGGGGATACGGATCGAGTAACAACAGTCGGCGCTTTGGGGCATTCGTCGGCGAGACGAACGTGCGGGACGGTTGAATGAGTTCCATGAGTATCAGTCCTCTCCGGGCGGCTGCTTCCCTGTTCGAAGCCCCCCATCCTCCCGATGACAAACCGCGAACAGTCTCTACCGGCCTAGCTACGATACCTTAGCGAGTACCCATTGACCGCGTCGGCGGAACGGGCAAGGGATCTCCCGTAGGCACGAACGACTCTTCGATGGTGACATGACCCGGTGCACTCGGACGCGTGGCGGTCCCCCGTACAGTCTCTCCCGGCGTCAACAGGCCCTCCCGTCGCAACTGCCGTTCGATGACGGGATTGACCCCGACATCCTCTGGCGGAACCGGTGGCCCCAGCACGCCGCATCCAGACCAAGAGAGCAGCGCAAGAGCCCACCCTGTCAGGCGACACAGGCCTTCAAGCGACCTCATGCCCGCAGCGCCTTTTCCCACTCCTTGATCCGCTGTTCGACCCGTCGCCGCGCCGTCCCGCCCAGTTGCCCCTTGCGATCAATCGCACCTTGCACGGTCAGACAGTCGAGCACATCCTTTTCGAATCGGTCGGAGTACGCGGCCAGATCCGCCAAGCTAAGGCCTTGAAGGGGCTGGCCTTTTTCCATACAGGATCGCACAATTCGACCGGTAATGGAATGGGCTTCCCGGAAAGGCACCCCCTTCGTCACCAGGTAGTCAGCGATTTCCGTTGCCAGCATCCCCCCTCCCTCGGCGGCCTGCTGCAACAGCGACTCATTGAAGTGGGCGCGACGCATCAATTCCGTGCACAACACCACCGACTGCCCCGTGGTATCCACCGCGTCGAAGAGCGCTTCTTTATCTTCTTGCAGATCGCGGTTGTAGCTCAAGGGCAATCCCTTGATGAGAGTCAGCATTCCCATGAGATGCCCATACACCCGTCCGGTTTTCCCACGCACGAGTTCCGGCACGTCCGGATTCTTCTTCTGCGGCATCATGCTGCTGCCGGTACAGAAGGCATCCGGCAAATCCACGAAGCGAAACTCCTGCGAGGCCCAGAGGATCAATTCTTCGCTGAGCCGCGACAGATGCATCATGATGAGCGACAGGGCTCCGAGGGTTTCCACCACACTGTCCCGGTCCGACACCGCATCGAGACTATTACGCGTCACGGCGGGGAACCCCAGCAGCTTGGCCGTATAGTCGCGATCGACCGGATAGTTGGACCCGGCCAGCGCCCCGGAACCGAGCGGCATCACGTTCAACCGATTGCGACCATCGTGGAGTCGCCCGCGGTCCCGCTCAATCATTTCCACATAGGCGAGCAGGTGATGCGCGAGGAGCACCGGCTGGGCCCGCTGAAGATGGGTATAGCCAGGCATGACAACATGCAAATGCGCACGCGCCTGCCTCACCAACACCCGTTGAAACTCCTGCAGTTGCGTCTCCAGCCGCTGCAAGGCGTCCCGGAGGAACAACCGAAGGTCCAGCGCGACCTGATCGTTGCGGCTGCGTCCCGTATGCAGCTTCCCTCCCAAAGGACCGATCAACTCCGTCAGACGACGCTCGATCGCCATATGGATGTCTTCGTCCTGCGGCAAGAACGGGAACCGGCCCCCGTCGAGTTCAGCCTTCACCGCATCCAGTCCACGGATCAGCTCGGCCGCTTCCCGCGACGTGAAGACACCGGCCCGTTCGAGTGTCCGACAATGCGCGACGCTGCCCTGAATGTCGTAGGGATACAATCGCTGATCCACCGAGAGCGAGGAGGTGAACTGTTCCACGAGCCGATCGGTTTGCTCGGAGAACCGTCCCCCCCAGGCCTTCCCCTGGGGCAGCGTGCGTGCCGCGGCACCACCGCCTGATGCGGCAGGACGGCGGGCGGTAGATTTGGTCGATTTTGTTTTTGCCATGAATTACTTGCGCGACGTCTTCTTGCGCTGGGCACGGATCGCCAACCGCAACGCATTGAGACGGATGAACCCTTCGGCGTCCTTCTGCCGATAGACCTCGTCCTCTTCGAAGGTCGCCATGTCCAACCGATAGAGCGAGCGCGGCGATTTGCGTCCGACCACGGTGCAGGTACCCTTGTACAGTTTCACTCGGACAGTGCCGGTCACGTCGCGCTGTGCTTCGTCGAGGGCCGATTGGATCATCTCCCTCTCGGGCGCGTACCAATAACCGTAGTAAATCAATTCCGCGTAGCGCGGGATCAAACTGTCGCGCAGGTGCAGCACCTCGCGATCCATGGTCAACGACTCCAATCCGCGATGCGCAGCATGGAGAATGGTTCCGCCCGGCGTCTCGTAGACTCCGCGGGACTTCATGCCGACATATCGGTTTTCCACCAAGTCCACGCGGCCGACCCCATGTTCGCCGCCCAGCTTGTTCAGATGCGCCAACAGCGTGGCTGGCCCCATTTTTTTCCCATCCACAGCGACCGGATCGCCGGACACATATTCGATCTCGATTTCGCGCGGTTTGTTCGGGGCCCGCTCCGGGGAGACGGACATGACGAAGATTTCCTCCGGCGGTGCAGCCCAGGGATCTTCGAGGATGCCGCCTTCATAACTGGTATGGAACAGGTTCATGTCCATGCTGTAGGGCTTGGCTTTCGTCGCCGTCACCGGAATACCGTGCTTTTCGGCGTACTCAATCAGTTCGCGCCGCGACCGCATCGTCCACTCCCGCCAGGGGGCGATGATCTTGATCTGAGGATACAGGGCCATGTAGGTCAATTCGAAACGGACCTGATCGTTGCCCTTTCCGGTGGCACCGTGGCACACGGCCTCGGCCCCTTCCTCCGCCGCGATTTCGATCTGCCGCTTGGCGATCAGCGGCCTGGCGATCGAGGTACCCAACAGATAACTACCTTCATAAATCGCGTTGCCACGCAGCATCGGGAAGACGTGGTCCCTCACGAAGGTCTCCCGTAGGTCCTCCATGTAGACCTTCTTCACACCCAGCGCCCGGGCCTTCTTCTTGATGGCCTTGAGGTCCTCGCCCTGCCCTAGGTCGGCGCAGAACGCAATGACCTCGCAACCGTAGACTTCCTCCAGCCACTTGAGAATGACCGACGTATCCAGCCCGCCCGAATAGGCCAACACAACTTTCTTATAGGATGACCGCGACATACGACTCCCCAGGTAAGTTAAGAGTTCACGATGAGACAGGTAGGACGAATGCCCGGCTGCCCATCCGCACTAGTTCATTTTGCCTTCTTCGCGGTCCGGCCACTCCCGCGCGCCAGCAGACGCACCAGAATCGCCTTTTGCATGTGAAGGCGATTTTCGGCCTGATCGAGCACGACTGACTGCGGGCCGTCCAGGACGTCGGCACTGATCTCCTCCCCGCGATGGGCCGGCAGACAATGCATCACCAGCGCATCGGGCTTGGCGCGCTTCAACAGACGACCGTTCAATTGATACGGCGCCAAAATCTTCAGGCGCCGTGCCTGCTCCCGCTCACGCCCCATGCTGATCCACACGTCGGTATACACGACGTCCGCATCCTTTACCGCGACCAGCGGATCGGCTCCGATCTCGATCGCAGCTCCGGTCTCCTGCGCTTCCTCGCAGGCGAGGTCGACGATGTGCTGATCAGGCTGATAGCCGGGCGGGCAACCGACGGCGATCGTCATCCCCATCTTGGCCGCCGCCTCGATCAGGGAATTCGTCACGTTATTCCCATCGCCGACATAGGCCATTTTCAGCCCCGCCAACCGCCCCTTCTTCTCCTTGATCGTGAGCAGGTCCGAGAGGGCCTGGCAGGGATGATTGAGATCCGTCAGGCCGTTGATGACCGGAATGGTGGCTTCACGGGCCCACTCCTCGACGATGGCGTGGTCGAACGTCCGCACCACGATGGCGTCGAGATAGCGGGAGAGTACGCGAGCCGTATCCGCCACCGTCTCCCCGCGCGAGAGCTGAATGTCGCCCATCGGCAGGACCATGGCCTGGCCGCCGAGTTGGTTCATCCCCGCCTCGAACGATACCCTGGTGCGGGTCGAGGGTTTCTGGAAGACCAGGCCCAACATCTTCCCGGACAACAACGGATGCGGAATCCCGCGCGCCTGCTTGGCTTTCAACTGGGCCGCCAGCCGCAGCAAGCCATCGAGTTCGACTCGCGGGATCGAGAGGAGATCGAGAAAATCCTTACCGAGGCCGGTCCGAGATGACGATCGATCAGGACGCCGAGCCATAATGCGCCCCTACAGGGTTAATGAGCGGATGCCGTTGTTCGCTGGCCGAGCACCTGCGGAAGCGCGTGCAGCAAGCGATCGATCTCGCTCTGAGTGATCACGAGCGGGGGAACAAACCGCAGGACCCGATCGCCGGTGCAGTTGATCAACAGCCCGCGAGCCTGACAATCGGCAACAACAGCTTTCCCGTCAATCTCCAATTCCATGCCTTGCAAGAGGCCGAGGCCCCGCACTTCCTTCACAACCCGATGCCGTTCCTTGCAGGCGGCCAATCCCTTGGCCAGGTAATCGCCCATCCGGCGGGCATGGTCCAGAACCTTTCCCTCCAGCAACGTGCGCAACACCGCCAGTCCGGCGGCACAGGCCAGGGGATTCCCGCCGAACGTCGACGCGTGGGTACCGGGCGTAAAGGCCTTCGCCACGGCATCGGTGGCAAGACAGGCGCCGATCGGCACCCCGCCGCCCAGCCCCTTCGCCAGAGTCATGATGTCCGGTTGAATCCCGAAATGCTCATAGCAGAACAGCGGCCCGGTCCGCCCCATGCCGGTCTGCACTTCGTCGAAAATCAACAGCACGTCGCGCTCGCGGCAGAGTTCGCGGAGGCTTTGCATGTAGGCGCGGTCGGCGACATGCACCCCGCCCTCCGCTTGGATCGGTTCCAGCATCACCGCCGCCGTGTTTTCCGACATGGCCCGTTCGACCTCGGAGAGGTCGTTGAAGGTCACATAGGAGAAGCCGGGCATGAGCGGGTCGAACCCCTTCTGTACCTTCTCCTGCCCTGTTGCGGTCAAGGTCGCCAGCGTCCGCCCATGGAAGGAGTTTTTCATCGTGATGATTTCATATCGCCCGGCACCGTATTTATCGTGCGCGTACTTCCGGGCCAACTTGATGGCGGCTTCGTTGGCTTCCGCTCCGCTGTTGCAGAAAAACACCTTTTGCGCGAAGGAATGCTCCACCAGCATTTTCGCCAACTGCACTTGGGGTTCGGTGTAATACAAATTCGATGTGTGGATGAGCTGCTGTACCTGTTTTTGGATGGCCAGAACCAGGTCGGGATGTCCGTGTCCCAGCAAATTGACGGCGATACCGGCTACGAAGTCGACGTACTCCCGCCCCTCCAGGTCATAGACCCGGCTGCCCCGTCCCCGCACGATGGAGATGGGGAGACGCGAATAGGTGTTCATCAAGTACTGTTCCGCGTCCAGGCGCAGTTCCCCGGTCGGCATGGTGAAGCCCCCCTTGTGGATCGGCGAACCTATCATAGGGGGGGCTCCTAGAGCAACCGACGGACAAGCCCTTTCGCCTCTCCCACCGCGCCGATCCGTCTCGCCGCCCGCCGGGGCCCGCTTGACGGGAGCCGACGGCAGATGGGATAAGGTGGGGCCCATGAAACCCTGCCGGCAGTGCCAGCAACTCAACCCAGACGACGCCCGATTCTGCCATCAGTGCGGGACCTCGTTTGCCGTTGAATCAGAGACCGCCACGGTACCACCGACAGCTCCGCCGCCTCAGACTGATGACGACCTCATGAAGGCGTTCATCGGCCCGAACGCGGACCGCTACCTCCAGACTTTCAAGAAATTCGCCGGCTCATCCGGCCCGCGCTTCGCCCTGACGTGGCATTGGCCAGCATTCGTATTCGAGCCGTTCCTCTGGTTCTTGTACCGCAAGATGTACCTCTATGCGCTGATTTACGCCATCGGTCCGGCCCTCGCCTTCTACATGACGCAGGATTTGTCGGCCGACATCGTGTGGCGATTGATGGCGGGCGCCAGTGCGAATTACATCTACTTCTGGCATGTGAAGGAGCAGCTGTCGAAGATCAAGCAAGAGCGGGCGGCCGACCACGAACAACGGGCAACTATGCTCGGCGAACTCGGCGGGGTGCAACCCTATGTCGTGTGGGTGGGTGTGGGGCTGCTCGTCCTCAAGATCGGATTGGTGGTGGCGATGTTGAAAGAAGGGATCCCGGACGGTCCGAAGGGGCCGCCGGCCAAAACCCGGCCTGCAGGACTGACAAGCGTCTAGCGTGTTACGTGAAGCGGATCTCGTGGCGACTCCCCACGACCCAATAGTTACCGAACCTGTCTCCACCGAATACGCAATACAAACGACGCTTCACGCGGTCCGTGATTGCTGCCACTCGATCCAGCCCATGAACCAGTCAAAATCCTGCTGATAGGCCGCCCCGCTGACGTCGGGGCCCGATTGGGCCTGCTCCAACTGGGTGTAGGTGCGCGGCCAGTTCTTCTGCCACCAGGACTTCAGTTCGTCCGGCTGGTAGGCTTGCCCGTTCGCATTCAGGATGCCGGCGGCCCCGCACACTCCCGCCACGAGCGGCCAATAGCGATCCTTCCCCAACCCCAGGCTTCGAAAATGTTCGCGGAGGAGAAACACGACCCAGAGTTCGGCGCTGTTCTTCTTGTTATGTTTGAACGGCTGGGTCTGGCGCAGCGGAACAGGATCGAATCGCTTGATGACGGACGTGTAGTCGGGACCGCCGTAACTGCCGGCAACTTCCGCAATGCCCTGCAGCATATTCGCCAGTTCCACCTCGACCACCGGTGACGCGCGCTGCAGTCGATCTCCTGCGCCCGTCCCGACCGGATTGGCCGAGGTCAGCAGCTCGATCAACGGCTTCAACTCGCGCAGCCGTTCCACCGCCGCCTTGAGCAGTTGTTCGGATTCCAGCCAGTAATCGGGGTCGCTCTTCGTCACGCGTTCCCGCCCGGTCGGCGGCAGCACGACCGGGATCCAGTAGCGCAACAACACGAACAGAATGTATTCAGCCTGCGCCCCCACCTGCGCGGCTCGCGGCAACGCCTGTTCCGTCCCCAACGCCCGATCAAAAAACGCCTGAACCCGATCTTCAACCTGCAACCGACGCCCCATGCCGAGCCACCAGGTTTGCAGCCGCGACCAGTCCGCTGGAGAGATTGTCGTCATGCGATCGGATTCCCTCGCCCGGGAAAGTTGGGGCATCGTACTGAGCAGCCTCGATGATTGCAACTGATCACTCCGAGCCCACTGCTCTACCCGCGGGTGCGAACCCACGCTTGACAGCGCCTGCGTGAAATCGCATATCTTGGGATAGGCGCAAGCCCCGGCTTAACCAGGAGAACACCCACGATGAGCAAACTGGTCCTGATTCGGCATGGCGAGTCGCAGTGGAATCTCGAGAACCGCTTCACGGGGTGGGTCGACGTCCCCCTGTCGCCGAAAGGCGTCGAGGAGGCGAAGGCCGCCGCCAAGAAACTCTCGGGCTTTCGATTCGACCGCGCCTTTTCCTCCGTTCTCACCCGGGCGAATGAAACGATGCGCCTGATCCTGGAATCGCTCGGCCAAACCACGATCCCCATCGAAAGGGACAAGGCCTTGAACGAGCGGATGTACGGCGAGCTGCAGGGGTTGAATAAGGCCGAAACGGCCAAGAAGTATGGCGATGACCAGGTGAAAATCTGGCGTCGAAGCTACGACGTCCGGCCACCGGGCGGCGAAAGCCTGAAGGATACGGCCGAGCGGGTGTTGCCCTACTATGAGAACCGGATCAAGCCCTACGTGCTGAAGGGAGAAACCATCCTGATCGCGGCCCACGGGAACAGCCTACGGGCGCTCGTGATGCAGCTCGATCAGCTCACGCGCGAACAGGTGTTGGAACTCAACATTCCCACCGGCGCGCCCCTACTGTACGAGATCGACAACAGCGGCAAAGTGCTGTCGCATCGCTACCTGTGAGTGGATGGAAGCGTATGGCCGATTGCCTATAGCGTATGGCACAAGAAAGAGCACAGATCGCAGGATCGAGACGTTCCCTCTCTAGGTTTAGCGCTAGGACAGTCGTTCGCTGGCACTACTTACCATTAGCCATACGCCATTTGCTCTTGTCCTAAGAACATTCCTCCAACAAGGCTTGATACTGATCGAGCGGCACGACGTCAGGTAGGAGCACCATCAATTTCGGCCTGTCGTAGCTTTGGATCGCACCGGCGTCCTCCAGGATATCGGCAATCTCTTCGGACGCCGCCTCTGCGCCGCCTTCGAAATCCCCCACCGGCGCGTAGACCTCACGGCGTTGCCCCACCTCGGCCAGAAAATCCTTCCACTCCACATCCTGTAATTTGAAGGCGCTGCCCCACTCCGCCTGGATCAGTTCGAGCACGCGATTGAAGAGTACCTCGCGATATTGACGAGGTATGTAGGCGGTGATCGCGGCCGACACCCAATAGAGGTTGAATGAGAGGATCTCTCTGGTAATGTCCGCTGCCTGACTCTCACCGACATCCAGTCCGTAGTCGCTCAAAAATTCGGGGGACAGATACCGGGGCAGCAATTTGTACAGTGCGGATGCCGCCTCTGCAGGGGTCATGGGTTGTGTTGCCATGTCGCTCTCCTCCTCACAACCGGCAAAGAATACTGCAGTCCCCGCCGAAGAGACAACGGGCGGACCTCCGTAACCCTACCGCTGCTCTTGTCGGGCCACCGGCCCTATGATAGAGTCCGCGCCGCATTGAGCCGTCACGTTATGCCGATCCTGACTCGTCTCCACCAATCAGTCTGCCTCCTGCTCTGCGCATGGGCGCTGACTCTGCTCGCCCCCTCGCTGTCCCACGCTGATGAGAACCGGTGGGGTTTTGCAACCGACCTCGGTCTGTGGACCGACACCACCAACAACACGACCTTCGCGTTGGGATTCGGTCTCGACTACTACATGGATCAGAATTTTTCCTTCGGCGGGATGGCTGTGTTTACGCCGATCGGAGACCTGACCCAAGTAGCTGTCGCGGGGGTGGCCAAGTATCACCTGCGGTTGACCAACGGCATCAACGTCGTACCCTTCGCCGGCCTCGGGCTGGTCCATGCCGACCTCAACAAAGGCAGCGGGCCTTCGAAGATCGATCGCAACGACACCAGCCATTTCATCCCGCTGGGACTGTCGCTGGAGTATCAAATCGGCCCCAAGATCGCCTTCGCCAGCACATTGATGGTGAACCTCCATCATCTGACCCTGTCGCCGCCCGTGCCCGACGACAACACCAGCGTCGCCCTGCTCTTCGGCATCCGCTGGGGGCCGTAAAATCAATTCTGCTTTCTGTTCGACGTGGTGGCGCGGGCTTCCCGCCTGATCAACCATGCCGAGAGCTTCTCCAAACCGCTGAAGATGCGAGTGCAAGAACAAGCAACTTGCGGGATCACTGGAGGGAGTTGCTGACTTTCGGAGGTCGCGCAGTGCTTTGGGAACCGCTATGGCAGGGGCGGACGGCAGACGGTAGAGGTGAGACGAGCGGACGGTGCTTCCGGCACTGGAGCCTGAGTAAAGCGCGTCATGTTGATGAACGCCGAGATGTGAAGGGAAGTGTCTGAAGCAGGGAACCGGTTCAGCGTCCCGCGGAGCTTTAAAAAGGCCTTGTGGCTAGGCCGCAATGAGGAGTTCTCATTCGTGCAGCTACTCAAATGGGTTTCCAGCAAGGCCGCAGTGAACGAAAAGCCAAGGCGTACCGTTCCAAGTACGTCGAGGCTTTGAGAGAAACGAGAACGAAGCTGGGGACCCGTTTCAGTGGCTGCAGTTAGGCGGCCTGGGCGGGACGCCACCGCAGCCCCACATTCAGCAACTCCTGGAGCAGATCTTTGTAGGCCAGCTCGGCTTTCTCCGCGGAATCGGCGAAGTCTTCGCCGCAGGCAATCTGCGGGTTGGGGTTGGCCTCGATGACATAGACATGGCCGTCCTTGTCCATCCGCATGTCGATGCGGGCATAGCCGCTGAGGCCTAACGCACGGTAGACGCGCTTGGCCAGATGTTGAATTTGCTCTGCGGCACCTTCAGGCAAGTTCTTCGCCTCGCAGGAGCGGATGCCGTACTTGATCTGATACTTTCGGCTCCACTTCACCCGTTCGGTTGCGATGCGCTTCGCCTCGTCCGGCATTTTATCCATGAGGAGTTCCCACACCGGAAACACTTGAAGATGCGCATTGCCCATGACACCGACGTAGAGTTCGCGGCCTTCGATGTACCGCTCTACGATGGCGCCTGTACCAACGCTTTCATGGATGAAGGCGACTCGCTCACGCAGCTTCTCGTCGTCCTCGACGATCGAGGCCTGGGAGATCCCGAGCGAGGCCTCCTCGCTCACCGACTTCACGATCAAGGGGAACGTCAGGTACTTCGGTCGCCGCACCATGCGATGCAATGGCACGACCATGAACTCCGGATAGGGAATTCGATGATACGACATCACCTGCTTGGCGAGCGCCTTGTCCCGCGACAACATGAGGCCGCGCGGGTTGCAGCCCGTATAGGGCACGTGCATGAGTTCCAAGTACGACACGACGTTTTGATCGTAGACGGCCACACCGTCGAATTCTTCCAGGAGATTGAAGGCAATGTGCGGCTTCCAGTCTTCGACCGCCGCGCGGATGACCTCGAGGTCGCTTTTCACGCCGAGGGCGCGCACCTCGTGGCCGAGCTTCCTCAGCGTGGAGACGACATCGTATTCGGTCTTCCACTCGACCGCTTCCAGGTCTTCCCCGTTCACGTGATCCGGCGGAACCAAGTCTTTGTGCATGAGCACGAGAATGCGCAGTCGCCTCATAGTGCCACCTTGTGCCGACCGCTCTGGAGATAGTTCATCGTCTGCACGGTCAGCAGAATCGCGAAATCCAGCTTGGCCTGTTCCTTGGGCAAAGTCAGGCGCAGCCTCAGCGCCTGGCAACGATCGATCATGCCTTCGAGCACTTGGTCGATCGTGTACTGATATTCGCCCGTCCACTCGGCTACGCGCCGGCGAATTTCTTTCCTCGTGCGGTGGAGGAACGCCGCGGCGCTCGGATTCTTGACGTAGACGGGCTCATCGGAAAACAGCTTCTTCAAGTCCGCGTCAAACGACGGTTTGCGATCGACGCCGTAGTGCTTGCGCTTCGCCTCATAGTGGTCACGCAACGTCGTATAGATGCGGCGCAAGGGATCGACCTGTTGCCGGTCGGTCACGGAGGGCGCGACGCCCGCCAGCTCCCCCATTAAGCGATCGACATACTCCAATTTCTTCAGCACGGGCCACCCGCGATACCGTTCCCGCCACTGCGACTGTGGATCCAGCCAGACCGCGAAGGTCTCGGCAAAGTCCTCATCGGGATGGCTCTGCGCGTACCAAACATCGAGGTGACGAACGAAACTCCGGCTGTACGGGCGAGGCGTGTAATAGTTCGGATAGGGCTGAGACGAGCGGCCGAAAAGTTGTTGTCTGCGACGGCGCCGCCGCAGCAGATAGGCATTCTCAATCGCATGGCCGGCTTCGTGCCGCAGGATACGCATGCACCATTCCGGTGTGCCGCCTTCGACTTCCAACATTTGACTGGCTTCGAGCTTTGCCAGTCGCGGGTGAGCCAGGTAGAAGGGCACGGCGACGCCTGGCACGCCGTCAGGCGTGAACCACTCGTCCGAGAGCCAGAAGAACGGCCGGAAGGAGAGTTTTCGAGCTCCGAGTTCGTGGGACAACTGTTCGAAGGGCTGCTCGTAGAAACTCCCCTCGAGCCGCAGATGCAGATCGCACATCCGCAGATCGAGCAACTTCTCATCGTTCCATTCCACCCATTCCGGCATTCGCTCGCCGGCCCGCGACCGCCGGTTGTATTCCGTTCCTGTGCGCCCCATGAGTCGTCCACTCAAAAAGCCCCGTGAGTCGCGGATTTGTCCTGTGTCAAGTATAGCAGTTGGTTGAAATTTTGCAGGAACGCGGTCGCCGATCTGGAGGACATTCCCTCACGGGAAAGGCCTGAGGAGTGCGTGGGGAGGAATTTCCGGGTCGGATCGGCGTAAATACCGATGTGAGCTGAAAGGCTAACGCAGTGGGAATTGCGCAAGAAGCAGGGGCACCCCGGCCCAGATATGGTCGATGACCCGATACAGATAGTCTCGGGATTGCTCGAGATTGTCCTGCCAGTTCGGGACGGCTTCGTGCACGTCCAGAATCGGGTCGTCGGTTCCATAGCAGAGCTGGTTGAAGAGCCGCACATCTCGCCCAAATTCCCGCCGGATAAAGGCTTGATGGTTCGCCCCCATCGCCACGGTCAGGGTTGCCGCGTCCAGGAGTTCGCGGTTGAGCCTCCGCTGTACGTGACGCAAAGGGTCCGCCCCTTTCTCGATCAGACGAAGTCGCACGAGCGGATGGATCGGCTGCGGCAAGGCCTCGATACCGGCCGATCCGACGAGGATCTCCCGATCCGGATCCAGATGCCATTTCACGGCATACTCGGCTACCAGGCTTCGGAAAATATTGCCTGAACAGACGAACAACAACGAGTCCATGGAGGTCTACCATACCCCATTCCAGCACCGGACTCACGCGCCTATGCCATTCCGGAAAGCGCTTGGGGTAGAATGCCCGCGATGGCCGACCACCCACTCATCGTCCCCACGGCACCGGCACCGCCGGCCCGGCTATGCGAGGAGGCCGAGAAGATCCATACCAGGCTCCTTCGTCTGGTTGGGCAAGCGATTGCCGACTATCGCATGATCGAGGACCGCGACCGGGTCATGGTCTGTCTATCTGGCGGTAAAGACAGCTACGGGCTGTTGGAGGTGCTGCTGTCCCTGCAGCGCCGCGCCCCCGTCCGGTTTGAACTCATTGCGGTGAACCTCGACCAGAAACAGCCCGGTTTCCCGGCACACGTGCTCCCGGACTACTTGACGAGCCGCGGTGTCCCGTTTCACATCGAAAGCCGCGACACCTATTCGGTGGTGAAACGACTCATTCCGGAAGGCGACACCCTGTGCTCCCTCTGCTCCCGCCTCCGCCGCGGACACCTCTACCGGCTCGCCGCTGAGTTGGGCGCCAGCAAGATCGCGTTGGGCCATCATCGGGACGACATCGTCGAAACCTTACTGCTGAATCTCTTGTTCACCGGCAAGATGAAGGCCATGCCGCCCAAGCTCCGCTCTAAAGACGGCCGGCACATCGTCATTCGCCCTCTGGCCTATGTGAAGGAAACCGATCTTGCACGCTATGCCGAGTTGTTGAAATTCCCGATTATCCCCTGCGATCTCTGCGGCTCCCAGACGGACCTGAAGCGACAGCAGGTCAAGGCCCTGCTGCACGATTGGGAGACGCGCTTCCCCGGTTCAGGCGACAGCCTCTTTGCCTCCCTTTCCAACGTCGCACCGGCACTGCTCTTAGACCGGCGTCTCTTCGACTTCGCGTCGCTCAGGGCGGCGGAAACCGACTCGCCGCCGGGCCTGCCCGACACTGACGATGACGGCGTCCTCTAGCGCGACGAAGCGGCCGTGGATGTCGCCTGGCCGGCTCCTCTATGCCCTGCTCCTCGTCACCTGCTGGGGACAGCCCGCGGCGGCAACCGCCGATGAGCCCCTTCGCATCATGCCGTTGGGAGATTCCATCACGGAATCCGGTCCCGGCGACGCCAGTTATCGCTACTACCTGTGGAAATTTCTTCAAGAGCAAGGAATCGCCGTCGACTTCGTCGGCTCCATGACCGGGGTCCGTGGCGGAGCCCCCCGTTACAAAGACTTCGACCAACAGCACGAGGGCCACACCGGGTGGCGGACCGATCAAGTGCGCGACCGTGTCGCGGCCTGGAGCGCGGCAGCGCGTCCGGACCTGGTCCTCATCCATTTGGGAACGAACGATCTTTGGCAAGGTCAAACCGTCGGCGACACGGCTCGGAGGATCGGTGAGGTTATCGACGAACTCCGACGCGTCACTCCCGGCATTCACGTCCTGCTGGCGCAGATCATTCCCTCACCCCTCGCACCGCTGCGTAACATTGCAGCGTTGAACCACGCATTGGTCGCAACGGCCAGAGACCGATCGACCCCTGCATCACCCGTGATGCTGGTTGATCTGGCAACGGGCTTCGACCCGGGCACCATGACCTCAGACGGCGTCCACCCCAATGATCGAGGGGAACGGTGGATGGCGGAGTGTTGGGGCGCCGCGCTTCTGTCACACCTGGGTCGTAAGATTAGGTCAGGGAAGGCCGACTAAGAAGATCCGAACGAGGGATGAGATCGGATGGGGTCGAGAGGACGGACGGAGCTCACGCGCGCTGGCGCAAATGAAAGCGCCTCGTGCAACGCAGGCACCGGTAGGGGTAGTACCCTATCAGATAAAACAAGAAGTCAATGAACCCGTGGCGGCTCGATCGCCTCGTATAACCGGAGCACTTCTCACAGAAAAACATGGGATCGGCGTTCCTTGATCCTGGCGATAATCCCGACAGAGTGAACACCAGGGGCTTTCACTAGGGGGTAGCCTAGGGAATCCACAGAGGCAAATCAATGGCGTCTAATCCTATATGCCTGTCGTGATTTGTTCGACATCCCGAGGGGGAGGTGCAGTGGCTCGCCCCAGCCCGACCGGGCGATTCCACTCAGGTTCGCCGGCGAAGACGAAACCGATGGAGGCAGATCGTACACCGGAATGGATAGTAGCCGATCAGGTGCAAGAAAAAATCTTGCCACCCGTGTCGGGCGACTCGTTTTGCCCCGGCAGAGCACATGGGACAGTACACCATCGACGCACAGACCTCACGTGGTCGAGACAATACAAGACTGCGTAGTGTGAAGACAATCGCGAAGCTCCACAAGGGCCATCAGGGCCGGAGCGCAGAGAAACATGGATCGATCTGATTCGAAGAGACAACGGACCGCCGAGCCGCCGCTCTGGTCCATCGGTCTCGCCGCCGCGATCATTCTGATCGCGCCAATGGTGCTTTACTCGATTGCCCCCTCCGGTCCGATCCGAGAAGGCGACACGATCTTCTCTAACGGGGCACACAAGGTGAACCTGTTTCAACCCGACCGCTATCAGCGGGTGGGATTCGAATCCACCTGCATTCTCGACCCGAAAGATCCGCTGATCGTGCTACAGACCCCCTCCGAGGGACCGGATGGCGTCATTCTCGCGCAGGTTCAGGGCAAAAGTCGCGTGGAATGGCCCTTCTGCCCCCCGCAAGCCGAATTACTGATCAAACCCTCGCAGGTCATGCAAAAGGTCAATCTGTTGCAAGACCTGGCGGACGGAGCGCGGAGAATCTGGCCGAAGTAACAAAGAGCGTATGGCTTATAACCGATGGCGGGATTGGTTTTTTTTCACTTGTCCATGCCATACGCCATTAGCCATAAGCGATAGGCGCCCTACGAGCTTTCTCACGCCTTCAGTCTTGACGCAAACTGCTTGCGGAACTTGGCGACCTTCGGACCGACGACATAGGTACAGTAACCCTGTAACGGATTCCGCATGAAGTATTCTTGGTGGTAGGCCTCGGCTTCGTACCACCGCCCGGCAGGTACAACCTCGGTCACGATGGGGTTGGGGTACAATTTGGCCTGGGCCACGACTGCAATCGCCTCCTCCGCCGCTTGCTTCTGTTCAGGAGAGTGGTAAAAGACCGCCGAGCGATACTGGGTTCCGGTGTCGTTGCCCTGGCGATTGAGTGTGGTGGGATCATGAATGACGAAAAAGATGTCCAAGAGATCCCGGTAGCTGATCCGTTCCGGATCGAAGGTGATGCGCACGGCTTCCGCATGCCCCGTCCGGCCTGAACAGACTTGCTCGTAGGTGGGGTTGTCGAGCTGGCCGCCGAGATACCCTGATTCGACCGACTCCACTCCGACCACCTGATCGTAAACGGCTTCCAAGCACCAAAAACAGCCGCCCGCCAACGTTGCCACCTCTTTCCGCGCTCCCGACATAGGTGCCTCTCCCTCACTCATTCCGTCGCCGGCGGGCTCTCCATCTTACTTACCGAACCGGCCTGTTGCGTCCTCGACTCACGCCCGACCGCCGTTCCACCATTCCCGCCCATCCCGCCTGAGCAATGCCTCGGCCTCGGTCGGCCCCCAACTCCCGCTCGCATAGTTCGGGAAGGCGCTAGTCGGTAGTGACTTCCAGACGTCAAGCACCATCTGCACCACCTGCCAGCCCAATTCGATGCTGTCTGCCCGTTGGAAGAGCGTGGCATCACCGGCCAACGCGTCGTGCAGGAGTGTTTCGTACCCGGTATTGGGGGCATTCCCGAAATAGTCCGCATACTGAAAATCCATATCCACGGTGCCGATCCGCACGGTCGGGCCCGGCACCTTTGCGTCGAACCGGAGCGAAATCCCTTCGTCCGGCTGGATGCGGATCACCAACAGGTTGGGCGCGAGCCGATCGACCTTGGTCTTGCTGAACAACATGAAGGGCGCGCATTTGAACTGCACGACGATTTCCGTCAACCGCCGGGTCATCCGCTTCCCCGTACGCAGATAAAACGGTACGCCGGCCCAGCGCCAGTTGTCGATGAACAATTTCATGGCCACGAAGGTTTCCGTGAGCGATTCCGGGGCCACGAGCGGTTCCCCGCGATACCCCACCACCGGCTTGCCGTCGATCGTGCCTTCGCCATACTGACCGAAGCTCACGAACCGCAGAACGTCCAGCGAGCTCATCGGCACCACTCCGCGCAAGACCTTCGCCTTCTCGTCACGCACGGCATCGGCCGCGAAGGAGTTGGGCGGCTCCATTGCAAGGTAACAGAGGAGCTGGAGCAGATGGTTGGGAACCATGTCCCGCAACGCTCCGGCCTGCTCGTAGTAGCGCCCGCGGTGTTCGACCCCCAGACTCTCCGCCACGGTGATCTGGACATGGTCGATATACTGCCGGTTCCAGACAGGTTCGAAGATGCCGTTGGCGAAGCGGAACACCAAGATATTTTGCACCGTCTCTTTGCCCAGATAATGATCGATGCGATAAATCTGCTGTTCACGCAACACCCGCTGCAATTCATAGTTGAGCGCCTTGGCCGATTCCACGTCGTGTCCAAAGGGCTTTTCGATGACGACGCGCCGCCACTGGCCCTCCCGCTCGACCGCCAGCCCGTATTCGCCCAAGTGCCTGACGATTTCGCCGAAGAGGCCGGGGACGGTCGCCAGGTAGAAGAGATAATTCCCCTTGGTGCCTTCCGATCGATCGAGTTCCTGCAGAATTTCGTTCAACCGCCGGTACGTTGTTCCCTCTTGGAAATCTCCCGGCAGGTAGTGGATGCGCCGAAGCAGCGCCTCCCATACGGTCCGATCGAATCCGCGCGGCAGGTAATCACCGATCACCCGATCGAGTTTGGCCCGGTACTCTTCGGTCGTATGGTCCAACCGATCCGTCCCCATCACCGCAAAAGACGAGGGGAGCAGATGGCCCGCCATGAGGTTGTAGAGGGCCGGAATGAGCTTGCGTTTGGTCAGGTCACCATCGGCGCCGAAAATGACCATGACGCAGGGAGTTTGGAGCTGGGGGAGATCCGGAAATGTCGAGGAGGTAGTCATGACACCTGCCTTTCAGCGGTCCTTCCATCCTGCCTGAACGGCCGTGGGCTGCGCAACCGCCGTTGGGCCCGGCACCTTTTCGCATTTGGTTAGGCGCGGATCGGACCCCGTGGTACTCATGAGCTATCGCGATCGATCATGCGACGCCCAAAGGTGCACCATGTCACAATCCGGCCAACCCTTGCTCTTGCCCTTTTCCAGACTCGTGCTCATGCGAATCGCCGGCTGGACCGGCCCCTTCGTCATCGGCGGGACCATTGCCTTGATGCTGAGCGCGACCTGGGCGGGAGGCAATCAGCCACGGGTCACTGCTCAAGATATTCAAATCGACCTCCCGACCGATGCATTCTACGGAGCTCTGCCCCCGAACCGCGCCCTGACCGTCACAGTGCAGGTACCGGAACAACCGGCACGGCAGGGGGAAACCCTGGTGGCCTCATTCGAAGGCGAGGGGATACCCCGCTATACGGTGCCCTTGGAACCGCTTCCCGAGACCCGTCGGCTGTCGGCTACCGTCGACCTGGGCCGCCTTTCTTCAACCATCGGCTCCCCACCGAAAGCCACCATTCTCCATGTGACGCTGGGCCGGCAGCAGGGTGTACACCTGGAAGAAATCGCCCGACGGTCCGTCGTGGTCACTATCGCCACGCCGGGCTATACGGACCGCAGTCTGCGGTCTGAAAGGGCTACCGGCGCCGTGAGGGTCCAGGACTTGGCCGGGCAGGACTCAGCCTCTCCTGAAGGACTGGCCATGCTTGAGACTGGGTTGCAGGAGGAAGACTTGCTCGGCAATGCTTCCCAAGGTCGACAAGACGGCTACTGGCGACAGTTGCAGGGGCTGATCCAACAGCGGCTGCGCGACGAACTGTCGCCCCAGCGTCGGCAGGCCGTGCGGCGAATGCCGGTGATCCACTTCCGGTTGTACGCCAATGGGGAAGCCCAACTGATTGAAGTGGAACGCAGTTCAGGCAATGTCGACCTGGACCAAGCGGCACTGATGACCGTGGTCAACGCCCACCCCTTTCCCCCATTCCCGACAGGCACCCAAGACGCTCCTATTGACGTACATGTCGATCTCCCCACCCTGATGCGATAGGGGACCAACAGCCCTCAGTTGTTCTGGGTCCGGCGCAGCCAGGAGATGAAACGGCCGAGTCGCTCCTGCTCCTCTGCGTGCAAATGCACGAACGACAGCCCGAACCCCGTGGCATTGGCCCACCGGACCTCCGCCACCTCCACCTTCAGCGGCTCATGTGGATCGGGTAACTGGAGACGGAGCGCCAGGTAGGCGTGAGACGGCATCGATTCCTCGCTCAGGACATGACAGCCCTCCTTGGACAGACTTGTCACCATCCCCCCTCCGGCAATTTCATTGCCGGAGAAGGTCAGCGGGACATCAACCTCGTAACGCGGCGTATCTCGTCGTTCCACGGACACCTCCGTCCGCCCGCGACCCACTCCGCCAGTTTCGCGGGATGGGCAGATGGATACCTTTTTCCCTGGACGAAATCAACAGAGCCACCAGGCGGAGGCCATTCAGGGACAACGCCACGGGACATTATCAAAACGGATACAACTCGTATCGGTTTGCAATGGTTCTATATTCAGACGGGTCGGCCGCCACGCGACCGGTCAACGGTGAACGGCTGAATTTCGGGCACTTCGCCTGGCGCCCGCCCACTATCCCACCGTATGCAGGTGGCACGTCGGTTGCTCCCTTGGAGCCATAGTGCCGGTTGAACCGGCTGACGGCCAGGAGGGTATCGATGGACGCCATAGGCTTGTTGCTCTCGGTCACAGCGTTTGCCCTCGTGTTGGCCCATTGGGTCGCCGACGTGATGCGCTTGCTGGGTAAGGGCACCGGTCGCTCTTCTCACACCTGAGGGAACCGTGCGTCCCCGCTCCCATCACCTGGACTGGTGTACCTTGGTCCACCTTACCTTCCATCGCTACGTGCCTTCCCTCAATCCCAGGCAATGGGCGTTCTGGATTCCGATCCTCTTGCCCTTCCCAATCGCCATTCCCTTGGCCCTCTGGGTGACCCACGGCAAAGGTCCGGAGAGCCCGGGTTCCCTCACCGCCAGGCATCCCTAGATGGTGGCTCTTCCAGCTCATTCAGCCGATTGCACTCAAGTTCCGGGCCACCCCCTCCGAAAGAGGCTGAAGCAAGGCAAGGAGGCCTTATCATGGAAAGGGAACTTCGTTCTGCAGTACGTATCGCCGTGAACTACCCCGTGCGCTTCTCCGGTGATTCGATGATCGGCCAGGGCACGGTCATCAACCTCTCGGCTCCGGGCTGTGCCATTCGAACATCCCAGTCCGTCCAACCAGGGGACTACCTTGAACTTCGGATGATGACGCCCGATCAGGCTCGTCCGGTGAGCGTGGGTCTGGCCAAGGTCCGCTGGGCCATGGGCGAGATCGCCGGTGTCGAGTTCATCCGCGTTCGCCGGGACGACCAGAGTCGGATTCACCGGCTGATCGACAGCCAGCTCCAGCCTGCTGCGGACGCCTATGCCGACGAACTCGCCGTCGCGTGATTTCGGCAGGGACTTCCCAGGATGGGGAGAACTGGAGTGAGGATCGGCTCGGTGGGGCTTGGTAGCGGGAAGGGTCTGAAATAAGGGAACAAGGCGGGGGCTAATGCTCGGCCGCATCCTTTGTCGGGTCCGACATGCGCTTGATGATGATCCGCCGGCCGACGGTCATTAAGGTAAACGACGTCGCGAAGGCGATCGGCACGAAGATCGCGGTCGCAATCGTGTAGTTCTTCAACCAGCCCATCTCGTAGAACGCCTTCAGGACATAACTCCCCAGCCCGGTCAGGTAATAGGTAATCACGATCACCGACAGGCTTTCGACCGTCCGCTGCAGGATGGCCTGCCCGCGGGTGGTTGTGTCTACGCTCGCCAGCAGCTTCATGTTCTGATCTTGCAGCGCCAGATTCTGCTCCTGTAACCGGAGTTCGATGTGCGTTCTCAACACCGCCACTGTGGCCTCGAAGTCCTTCTCCATCGCGTCGATTCGCCGCACCAACTGCAGGTAGCCGTCCGTCACCCCCGTGATTTTCCACGAAATATACTCGGACAACCGGCGTAGCGGCGGATAGGGCCTCTCCTGGAGCGACACGAGGTTGCCCTGCACGATGCGGTCGTAGGGCACGGAGGCCGAGAGACGATAGCGCATCGATTCGGCCAACCGGCTGACCTGAAGCAGATCCTGCGTCAGAACGGTCAGCCACTTCTGCATCGTTTCTGGCGTAGAAGCTCCCAACTGTTCGATCAGTACCGCGCGCTGATACAGATGTCGTTGTTCAAAGTCATGGATCTGGTCGACGGCGCGTGAGAAAGCTTGAAACGGAAGCATGACGAGATGGTAGTAGTTTTCGATCGAGACGAGGGTGTCCACGATCTTCGACACCTGCTGCTCCAACGCTTCCTCCGACTCGGAGCAGATCAGGTAGCGTTCCCGTTCGAACTCGTCGGGCGTGAAGCTGGTCACGGCCACGATGTCCTCTCCGAAGATATGGCTGCCGTACACGATCGCTCCTGGCAAACGACCACGCAAGGCATCTTGCAACGGCGGCTCTTCCGGCAAAATGAGGATATCCAGCGCATTGACCTTGATCCCCAGCGGACAAATCGGCATGACATAACCCGGGAAGGTGATCGGCCCAAAATCCAGCCGCACTACGGGATCTTTCACGACGTGCCAAACCTGGTAGCTGTAATATTCCGTGTGCGCCTCCCACACGACCACCAACCGGTCTCCGTTCGGCGCGGTCTTGAACCCGTAACCGAACTTTTCTTCGAGCGCACCCTCGGTGATGTCCAGCGCTTGGAGCAACTGCTGAAACTCGCGGCGGCTGTTGGGCCGCTCCATGGGCGGGTTTGCCATCCGATGCGCCACATGGTGAATGTGCGCGGGCACGCCGAGCCATTGGGGCAAATAGTGTTTGCTGGACTGATGGATGCGGTTCAGAAATCCCGGCGGGCGAGTCGGTTGGCCGCCGGTCGTCGCTGGTTCGGTCATGCTCGAGATCCCATGGGTGGCTCAATGGACGGGCTGTGCGGTCGCCGCCGATTGTCCTGGCGGCGCCGACAGAATCAATCCTCGTCTTCCTCTTCGATATCTTCGATACCTTCATAGCTGATATCGCCTTCGCTGATGGAAGAGGCCATTTTCTCACAGGCGGATTCGATGATCTCTTCTGCTTCCTCCGGGGAATCGGCGGAAATCAGAAACTTGACGGTAATCCCAAAACGTTGGTTCACGATCCCACTCCTTGGTACGAAATAATCGGCATAGGGGCATCCCGTTGCCATGGCTCAGATACCATAAGCTCTTACTGGTTGTCACCCAGGGTGCGCAGCGGCCAGAACCCGGTCAGCACAGGCCTCCGTCGGGAACTTGACGCAAGTGGTTCGCCGCGCTGTCAAGGTCCTGAGGAGATGCGCCCCGCGACCGGCGGTTCAACGCAGACCGCGCCTCGGCCGCCAGGTCGGTTCCGGGAGAGGTGCGGATTTGTTGTCAGAGAAGGATAGGAAAGGAAGGCCGGGACACTTTTCCCCGGCGCCTCCTCACGGGAAGGCGCCGGGGTGGGTCGCTCATTTACGCAGCAACATGTGGCCGCGCCGATTCTGCTGATAGCACGCCTCATCATGGTCGGCACAGAAGGGACGCTCCTTCCCATAGGACACGATGGCAACCTGCTTGGCGCTCACCCCCATGTCTACCAGATACGCCTTCGCCGCCTTCGCCCGTTTTTCGCCCAACACCAAATTATAGTCGTGAGTCCCACGCTCGTCGCAATGCCCTGAGATCTTCAGCAAGGCCTTGGGATTGTCTTTCAACCACGCCGCATTGTGGCTGAGCGCCGTCATCCCGTCATCCGACAGGTTCCAGCGATCATACCCGTAGAACACGTCGTTCAAGCCCGCTTCGATCGCTGCCGCCTCTTCCCGGCGAAGCTCGGCGTACCGCTTGGCGTCGCGATCCACCGGCAACATCATCTGACCATACTCGCTGCGGCTCAACCGCTCTTCACCGGCAATCTGGCCGTTCACCAGCGGCGAGAATCCACGGAGCGCGCCGCCTTCCGGATCACTCATGCTGTCCTGGCGGCTGATGGCGGGGTATTGGCCGTCGCGGCCGACTTGCCCCTCCATCGCCCCCCCACTGCCCACTCGCGCCGAGCGCGAATCCTTGGCCGCCCCCGTCTCCGATTCGGCCATGTCGTCGGACCCGGAGTGAAACCATTTCATGCTGCTGCAACCGGGAGTGCTCAACAGCACCATTGTCAGACCAGTCAGGATGAATTGCGAAGGTCCGCGGTGTTTCATAACCAGTGCTCCTTGAATCGAGGTGTAGCCGTACACGCCGTAACAACTATAGCACCGGGGTCCCGGGTCTCCGGTCGATCGACGAGACCGGAGTTTTCTCGATGTGAATCAAGGAGTTAGAGGGCAGACTTGACAGTCTCCAAACTTGAGCCTCTGCAAGCCCAACGGCCAAACGCCGCATCCAGAGCGAGCTGTTACCCGATCACCGTGTTACAAGGCCGAGTCGTGGAGAGGAGCAGTCGGAAGCGGCAGTGCCCGAGCGCGGATCTGTGGTGGGAGAGTGAAATGGTCGGAGGGTGAGAGAGAGCCGCCAACTCGCGGGTACCAGCCAGAGAGCCGCGTTCATGTGACGCGCCGAATGGCGCGCCCGGAGGGACTTGAACCCCCAACCCTCGGATCCGAAGTCCGATGCTCTATCCAATTGAGCTACGGGCGCAGACGGCCTATAAGAACCACGTCAGGCCCGGGTTGTCAAGGAAGCTCGTGCCGTTACCAGCGATCGCTGCGGCCGCCACCGCTCGCGCCGGCTCCGCCCATGCCCCGGTCACCGCCGAAGCCCCGCTTTTCTTGCGGACGGGCCTCGTTCACGACCAAGGTCCGCCCGCCGAACGGAGTCCCGTTCAATGCCGTAATGGCCCGCTGCGCGTCTTCGCCCGTCGCCATCTCGACAAATCCGAACCCGCGTGACTGCCCGGTGAATTTGTCCGTGATGACTTTCGCGGATTGCACCGCGCCATGTTGCTTGAAGAGGTCGGCGAGTTGATCGTCCGTGGTCGAATACGGCAGGCTACCGACGTAGAGCTTGCTCCCCATGACGCACCTCCATCAGAACGGTTGAAGGAGACCGGAGGCGCCACAAGGGAAGAGGGGTCGGATCAGCACGGAATCAGAATGAGCCGGCGTTCACAGCGACAGCAACCGGCACACCTTCGCAGCAGACGACCGCACCGTCGAAACCGATGCTTCTCTCCATGCGCGTTCCCGCCGGCACACCATGACCGACGAAGCCTAGCATGGGCCGGAAGACAGATCAACGGGGCGTCCGTGCGCGGAACTGTTGGAAGATGCGCTCGGCCACATCCGCCGTCGACAGGCCTTCCGTCGACACGACGTGATCAGCCGCCGCCTGGTACTTCGGGGTGCGTTCGGCCAGGACCTCGCGGATTTCGTCCGTGAAGGATTTGGTTCCCGTGAGAGAGGGTCTCTGCGTGTCCCCGCCGATTCGCTTGGTGATTGTCTCGACCTCGGCGGTCAGCCAGAAAACGATACCGTTCTTCCGCAGCACAATGACGTTGTCCGGCCGGAGGATGGCCCCCCCACCGGTGTCGATGATGAGTTGGTCCCGGCCCGCGAGGTCGCAGCAGACCGCCGACTCCAGGTCACGGAAATGGTCCCACCCGAACTGCTTCACGATGTCGGGAATCGGCTGTCGGGCCCGCTTCACGACTTCAGCATCCGTCGAGACCAGCTCCCGGCCGAGGCGGCGGGCGAGAATTCGTCCCACGCTACTTTTGCCCGTTCCACGATAGCCGATCAATACGAGATTCATCGGCACGGCCACCGTCGTTGCCAGGCTATGCCCATCATTGGAAGCGGGACTCCAGCACCTGCCGCATGACGTCGACCGGGGCCTGAGTATTAGTCCAGAGTTCGAACTGCATTACGGCTTGATTGAGGAACATCTCCAGCCCGGGAATGGTCCGGCATCCTGCCGCTTTCGCATCCTGCAATAACCTCGTCTCCCTGGGATTGTAGACGATGTCCATCACGGTCAGTTCAGGCCGCAGCAGGTTGGCCGGCACGCAGGTCGCGTCGACCTTCGGCGACATGCCGACCGGCGTGCAATGAATCAAGGTCCGTACGTGGGGCACCCAATAGCGCAGCATATCCAAACTGAGCGGCCCGTCCTCGACCGGAATGGCACACTTGGCCCGTAGATCCTTCACGAGCTTCTGTCGCTCGGCCTCCTCGATCCCAAGGATGGTCAAACCGGGGATGTTGGACCCGGTCGCCAGTGCAAAGGCGATGGCCCGGGCTGCGCCGCCGGAGCCCAGAATCAGGGCGCGCTGCCCGTCGAGCAGCGCGCCGCCTTCCTTGAGCGCCCGTAAGGCGCCGGAGGCATCGGTATTGTATCCCTTGAGCTTGCCCTGATCGACCACGATCGTATTGATCGCACCGATCGACTTCGCCGTCGGCTCGACCTCATCGAGGAACGGAATGGCCGCGACTTTATGCGGAATCGTGACACTGAAACCGCGGGCGTTGCCCAAGGCTCGCAGCCCCTTCAGCGCATCCCCGATCGACTCGACACGAAGGGCCAAGTACACACCGTTCACGCCGGTCTTGTGAAACGCGGCGTTGTGAATGGCCGGCGACAGGGAATGTTCGACCGGATTGCCGATGACCCCGAACCATTGAGTCTGGTTGTTGATCTCCATCACTCGTCCTACTTTTCTTTCTAAGGGGACGCCGGCCCTCAACCCTTGGCGATCGTCATACCGCCGTCGATCGGAAACGTGGCCCCCGTGACCCAGGTCGACTCGTCGGACGCCAGGTAGAGCGCCAGGTTGGCCACTTCCTCCGGCTTTCCCGGACGCTTGATCGCATAGTGAGCCAGGATGGGCTCGAGATTGGCAGGACTGCTCATCAACGGAGCCGCCATCGGCGTATCGACAAGGCCCGGATTGATCACATTGCATCGAATATTGTCGCGGGCATAATCGACGGCCATCGCCCTGGTCAAGGCATCGAGCCCGCCCTTGGACGCCGCATAGGCCGGCAACCCCGAAATGCCGACGAGGCTGGCCACCGAGGAAATGTTGATGATCGACCCGCTTCCGCTGCGCAGAATCTCGGGAATCGCTGCGCGGCTGATGCGGAAGACGCCGGTCAGGTTGATATCGAGCACCTGCGCCCAGGTGGCATCGTCGGTGTCATGAATCCGTTTCCCGAAATCGCCGATCCCGGCATTGTTCACGAGGATGTGCAGTTTCCCGAAGGTGCGGACCGTTTGCGCGACCACGTCCCGCACGTGCGCTTCGTCGGTGACCGACCCAGCCACGGCCAGCGCACGCCCTCCGTTCAAGCCGATGCCCTTCACGACACGATCGAGTTCTTCTTTCCGCCGCCCCGTCACGACCACTGAGGCGCCTTCTTGCGCGAAGAGCTTGGCGATCGCCTCGCCGATACCGGCGTTGCCGCCTGTGACGATCGCAACCTTACCTTGCAACCGATTCATGAGCGCTCTTCCTCCATCCCGCCCTCTTCACCGAGCCCCTGGTCGCCACCTTCGTCGGTAGGCGCGGCAGTCGATGCCCCGGTCCACCAGCCGGCTTCCACCTTGCGCGCTACCGTGATGAACCCCGAATGGGCCACCATCCGATGGTCGGGACGGACGCTGCGACCTTGGATCGCCCAGGTGCGGAGCAGCGTTTCAAAGGTATGAATCATTCCGAACACCGCCGCGCGCTCCAGCGCCTCCACCGTTTGCATCACCTGCGGCACGGTCGGCACGAAACTCAAATAGATCCCGCCCGAGCGCAGAACCTTGGCAGCATGTGGGACCACTTGCCAGGGTTCGGGAAGATCCAGAACCAGCCGATCGAACGGCTGCCCGTCCTCCGGCAGATCGATCCCCTCATAAGCGTTCTTACGGCAGGGCCTCAACGTCGAGACCGCTCCAAGATACCTTTCGATATTGGCCATCGCCGTACGCGAAAAATCCTCTCGAGCCTCGTAGGTCATTACGAGTCCGGTCGGTCCCACGGCTCGCAAGAGCGCCATCGTGAGCGCTCCCGAACCAGTGCCGGCCTCGAAGACACGCGCGCCCGGATAGACATCCGCCCACATCGGAATCAGCGCCAGGTCCTTCGGGTAGAGAACCTGGGCGCCCCGCGGCATCTTCAGCACATATTCGCCGAAAGTCGGCCGCAGCGCGAGAAAGCGCTTGCCCCGTGAGAGGGTCACCACCGAGCCGTCCGGCTTCCCGATCAGCTCATCGTGGGGGATCGTTTGCCCGCTGTATTGATAGGTTTCCCCGGCCTTTAAGTTCAGGGCATATTGTCGGCCCTTCTTGTCGACCAGGTGAATGCGTTCGCCGTTTTGAAATTGTGACATGGCTCGGCATTCTAGGAGACTGATGCCCTGTTTTCAACCGAAGCGGGCCGCGGCTTCCTTGACTGCCCTCTGAGCGGGCCGTATGATCCAAGAGGTGCCGATCGGGGGTGCCGTCAGACTGTACGACGACCCCGTCCTCCATTGCTCGCCACGTTGAGGGATCCTGATGCGTGGTTCGGGTCGCAGACGCCCTCCTTCATTTCGCTCCGCGTTCGGCCTGCTCACTCTGTATTGCGCGCTGCTCGCTCCCTCCACCGCCTTCGCTCAAACCCGTGAGGTCTATGTCGCCACCTATGAGGGTGTCATCAACCCGGTAGCGGCCGAGTACATTCACGATGCCATCACCTCCGCCCAGGCCGCTCGCGCCGAGGCGCTGGTGTTGCGGCTCGATACCCCTGGCGGACTCGACACCTCGATGCGACTCATCGTCAAAGACATCACGAGCGCGACTTTGCCCGTCATCATCTACGTGGCCCCTTCCGGGGGGCGCGCCGCGTCGGCCGGCGTCTTCATCACCCTGGCCGCCCATGTGGCGGTCATGGCACCCGGCACGAACATCGGCGCCGCCCACCCCGTCGCCTTGGGCGGCGGTGACCTGGACAAGACGATGAAGGAAAAACTCGAAAATGACGCGGTCGCATACATCAAATCGACCGCCGACCGGCACGGGCGCAACGCGAGCTGGGCGGAAGACGCGGTCCGCAAGAGCCGATCCGCCACAGAGAAGGAAGCACTCAAACTGAAGATCATCGACTTGGTCGCAGAGGACGTCCCGACGTTGCTCAGACAACTCGACCGTCGGTCCGTGAAACTTGGCAACGAGACTCACGTGATGGATACGGCAAGTGTGACGCAGCGGGAATTCCCGATGGGGCTCAGGCTCGAAGCCCTGAAGGCGTTGAGCGACCCGAATATCGCTTACATCCTCATGACTCTCGGCACGGTAGGTCTGATCGCCGAACTATACAGCCCCGGGGCAATTCTGCCTGGGATTGTGGGGGCGATCAGCCTCATCCTGGCCTTCTACTCCTTTCAATCGCTGCCGATCAACTATGCGGGTCTGCTCCTCTTGATGCTCGGCGTGATCTTCTTCGTCCTCGAGGCTACGGTCACGAGCTACGGCCTGCTGGCCTTGGGCGGAGTGGTGTCCATGCTGCTGGGCTCGCTCATGCTGATCAAGACGGACGCACAGTTTCTGCAACTTTCCTGGGGAGTGATCGTTCCAGTGATCGGTCTCGCGGCCGTCTGTTCACTCCTCATGGTCGGGATCGGCATACGAGCCCTGCGTCGAATTCCCGCCACCGGACAGGAGGAACTGGTCGGCCTGATCGGTGTCGCCAAGACCGCCTTTTCACCCCACGGACATCTGGCGATCCACGGCGAACTCTGGGATGCCGTCAGCGACAGCCCGCTGCAACCGGGCGAGCAGGCCCGCGTGACGCGTGTGGCTGGACTGACCCTGCATGTCCAACCGGTTACACGAAAGGATGACGCCTCATGCTCCTGAGCCCTGTCGGCCTGCTGATCCTCCTGGTATTCGCCTTGATTCTGGGCAAGCTCACGTTCAACGTGTTGCCGGAATACGAGCGTGCGGTCATCTTCAGGCTGGGACGACTCTCGCAAGGCCTCGTCGGCGGCAACGGCCCCGGCCTCGTGATCATTCTTCCCTTCATCGACCGATTGATTCGCGTGAGCCTCCGCACGGTCGCGATGGATGTCCCCCCGCAGGACGTAATCACGCGTGACAACGTCACGGTGAAGGTCAACGCCGTCATCTATTTTCGCGTCGTCGACGCGCAGAGGGCCGTGATTCAGGTGGAGGACTACCTCTACGCCACATCGATGATGGCGCAAACCACGTTGCGGAGCGTACTGGGCCAAATGCAGTTGGATGACCTGCTGTCCAAACGCGACGAGATCAATGCCGAACTCCAGCGCATTATCGATCAGCAGACAGAACCATGGGGCGTGAAGGTATCGGCCGTGGAGGTCAAGAACGTGGACTTGCCGCAGGAAATGCAGCGCGCCATCGCCCGCCAAGCCGAGGCCGAGCGCGAGCGACGCGCAAAGATCATTCACGCGCAGGGCGAATTCGAGGCGTCGCAGCGGTTGGCTGATGCCGCAGCCGTCATCAGCCAGAACCCTGCCGCGCTTCAACTACGGTACCTCCAGACATTGGTGGAGATCGCCGCCGAGAAGAACTCAACGACGATCTTTCCCATTCCCATCGACACCATTGCCCCATTTTTGAAATCTCTCCAGGTCCCAAAGGCCTAGTCTCCTCCTCATTGGACCCTGGTCCCCTGGGCAATTGCCCAGGAGCTCGGCCCATTGACATAGTCGAGACCGGCCCTATCTTGAACCACGCGAAATCCAAGCCCCTGCTGCCCTCGTAGTAGACAGAAGGGGGCACCGATTCAGGGGATTTCATCGGTGAATCCTTTTGAGAAAGCCCTGGCTCTAATACGAGTAGAGAGAGGGGAGAGCCGCCTCGCCGCCATATAGCATTAGGCGCTGAACCGCCCCTGAAAGGGGAAGAGGGAAGATATATGAAAGAGTCGATGACAGTTGAGGATGAGAAGCCGACCGGAATCTCGACCGATGTCGACCCGGATGCAGACGATGAAGAAGCCAGTGACTTGATCGAGACGATCGGCCAGGACGAAGAAGGAGAGGAAACGCAAGAGGAGCAGGCCGCGGAGGAGCCTTCCCGTTCTTCCAACACGCCCTTTCTCCTTGAATCGCTTTACTTCCGCTCATTTGGGGAGCGCCCTTTGCTCGCCCGTGAGGAGGAAGTGTCGTTGGCGAAGCGGATCGATGTTGGCACGAGACAAATCCGCCTGGCGCTTCAGGAGGCTGCCAAGGCAGGGAACCGTCTGAAGAAGGCCGACCGCACGACCGAGCTGATTCGAACTGTGACTATGGTGCGCCGCTTGAGCGGACTTTCGGCCACTGCGCTCGATCAAGCCGTGGCGGCCCTCGAAGCCCTGTCGGCAGAAGCGAAGCAAAGCGGCCGCCTAGGCGCGTCGGTTCAGAAGCAGGTCGAGGCCAGCCTCGCTCAGGTGCGCAACAGCCGGGTCATCCTGGAAAGCGCCAAAGATGAGCTGGTGCGCTGTAACCTGCGGCTGGTCGTCGACGTAGCCAAGCATTACACCGGCCGTGGCCTGACACTGTTGGATCTGGTGCAGGAAGGCAACATTGGCCTGATGAAGGCCGCGGAACGGTATCAGTACCGGAAAGGATTCAAGTTCAGCACATATGCAACCTGGTGGATTCGTCAGGGGATTACCCGTTCGCTTGCGGATCAGTCGAGGACGATCCGAATCCCGGTGCACCAGACGGAAGCCTCCAACCGCATCCTTCGAGTCTCGCGTCGCCTTGTGCAACAGCTGGGCCGTACGCCCAGGTTGGAAGAGATCGCACAGACCATGCGGATACGTCCGGAGCGGCTGCATGAAACGATTCAGGCGTTTCAGGAGCCGGTGGCCTTGGAGAACCGCGTCGGTGACGGCGAGACGGAGCTGGGCGAATTGCTCCCTGATCAGCAGGCCGTGCCACCGGACGCGCATGTGAACCGAACCGAGTTGACGCGCGAGCTGGACCGGATTCTCGGAACGCTGACGCCACGAGAACAAACCGTGATCCGACTCCGCTTCGGGATCGGCGAGGACCAGGCCAGGACACTGGAGCAGGTCGGACAACACTTGTCCGTGACGCGCGAGCGAATCCGGCAGATCGAGGCCAAGGCGCTCAAAAAGCTCAAAACCCCGCTGGTGAAAGAAATGTTCGCCGCCATTAAGTAACCGGCGGCATCTACCAGTGGCGTTGACACGGGCGAGGGTTGACCTCGCCCGTGCTATTTTGGGCGGCTTTCTCCCTGCACTTGTGAGAGAATGGCGCCGGAGGGACTCACGCATGCAGTTGCGGTCTCGTGCGGCAGGGACGTTCCTATTGGCGGGCGCCATAGCATCGATACTCTGGGCATCAGCCGGTGCAGTGCCGGCCTCGGCAGACACGCAGCCTGATCGGCCGTCGGACAAGGAGCTCTCGGTTCCCGCGGTGGTCGCTAAAGTCCGCCCTTCGGTCGTGACGATCCTCCAGCGTGGGGTCCCCCCCGGGCAGGCCCAACACGGCGCCCCGGCCGGCTCGGGATCCGGCGTGATTATCGACGCGGGTGGATACATCCTCACCAACAACCATCTGGTGCAAGGCGTCAAGAGCGTTGTCGTCGGCCTCGCCACTGGACGGATGACGCCGGGTCGAGTCGTGGCCCGCGATTTTTTTCTCGATTTAGCCTTGGTGAAAATCGTCGCGCCGGACCTCGTGCCGGCGCAGTTGAGCCGTCGGACCGCCTTCGACATTGGGGAGACCGTTATCGCCATCGGCAATCCCCTGGCCCTCAAAGGCGGCTCCACCGTGACCGTCGGGGTGCTCAGCGCCCTCGACCGTTCCATCCTCACGCCGGACGGCGAGACCCTCTACAACCTTCTTCAAACGGACGCGGCGATCAATCCCGGCAATAGCGGCGGCCCGCTGGTGGACCGTTTTGGAGAAGTCGTCGGCCTCAATGTGGCGATCGCCCCGTCCGCGCAGGCGATCAGTTATGCCATTTCTATGGAAGCCATTTATCCGCACATCGAATCCATGATCGTGCGCGGCTCGGTGTTGCGACCCGATCTGGGCTTCATCCCCCTCACCATTACCCCCAGCATCATGGCCAGTTTCGACCTCGAGGATGATCGCGGTATTCTGGCCCTGCAGGTGGACGGCGACAAGGCGGCCGGACGGGCCGGCCTTCAAACGGGGGACGTCATCACCGCAGTCGACAGCCACCCGATCTACAACGTCGGTGACTTCTGGCACGCGGTGGCACGCGCAGGGGATGAGATCCTGTTGCAGACCACGATTCAGGGCAAGACGACACCCGCTACAAGAACGGTCCCGCGCCCGGGACCACCGCGTCCGTAACCGATGACTGCTGTATTTTCCCATGACGGCTCCTCACCCGCCGAATCGGCGACGCCGGCACCGGCGTCCTGTTCCTCGGCATCACACCCCGGCCTGTTGGGCCTCTTGGGCTCGATGCCTTATCTTGACGCGTGGGACCTCCAGAATCGCTATCGCACAGAGCGCGCCGCACGTCGTTGTCCCGATCTTCTGCTCCTGATGGAACATCCTCCTGTGTTTACCGCCGGGCGCACGACGCAGGACGCCCATCTGCCGACCGTCCCAGCGTCGTACGGCGAAATTCCCCTGGTCCGGACCGAGCGCGGCGGATCGGTCACGTATCACGGACCGGGACAGCTCATCGGCTATCCCATTCTCAAACTCACTGACCATTGCGCCGGTCCGAAGGCATATGTGCGGGGACTGGAAACCATACTCATCCGCACCCTCGCAGCCTGGGGCATTACAGCTTACCGCCGGGACGGGCTCCCAGGTGTGTGGGTCGGCGACGACCACCCCAAAAAGATCGCCTCGATCGGAGTGCGAATCGCCAAGGGCATTACGACTCATGGATTCGCCCTCAACGTTTCGCTCGATCTGGCCCCCTTCTCCTTCATTGTTCCCTGCGGCATCGCCGATTGTCTGGTGACCAGCATGACTGAGTTGTTGGGGACCACACCCCCCGTCGACGCAGTCGCCCAGCAGGTGGCTGCCGAATTTGCCGGATATTTCTCGCTTCATTGGACCGATCGGTTCGGCCCGGACCGGCTGCCATCCGGTTCTGAACCGTCGCTCTCGAATTTAGCCGCCCATTCACCCGGCCCCGAGGAGATCTTCCATGCTTGAACTGGACACACACACGTTTCGGCTCGCCGTTGCGCAATTCAACGAAGCCGCGGAGGCGATGCACCTGGACCCGAATTTGCGCGAACGGCTGAAATTGCCGCAGCGGACACTCACCGTCAGCATTCCGGTCATGATGGACGACGGCCACGTCGAAGTGTTCACCGGTTACCGTGTGCAGCATGACTCGGCGCGAGGCCCCTGCAAGGGCGGCATCCGCTACCATCCGGACGTGAACATGGGAGAGGTCGCGGCCCTCGCCATGTGGATGACCTGGAAATGCGCCCTCGCGGACCTGCCGTACGGCGGAGCCAAGGGTGGCATCCGAGTCGATCCGAAAAAACTCTCACGGGGAGAACTCCAGCGTTTGACCCGTCGGTACGCCGCGGAGATCTTCCCGTTGATCGGGCCCGACAAGGACGTGCCGGCCCCGGATGTGGGTACTGACCAGCAAGTCATGGCCTGGATCATGGACACTTACAGCCAGCAGGTCGGATACGCCGTGCAAGGGGTGGTGACCGGCAAGCCGCTCTCGATCGGTGGGTCGCTGGGCCGGGAGGAAGCAACCGGGCGCGGCGTTTCCTACGTGACCCTGGAAGCGCTCAAGCACCTGAAACTTGACGTTGCCAACGCCACCGTGGCAGTGCAAGGGTTCGGGAATGTGGGATCACACACGGCCTTGATCCTCCAACAGGCCGGCGCCCGCATCGTGGCGGTCAGTGATGTGACCGGCGGGCTCTACAACCCCAAGGGTCTCGACATCGCGGAGGTACTCCGGCGATACCGAGACAAAAAGGAACCGCTCCGCGACATCAAACTGGGAGAGCCCATCACCAACCACCAGCTCCTTGAAATGGACTGCACGGTGCTGGTACCGGCCGCGCTGTCCGAACAGATCACCGAAGGCAATGCGGAACGGCTGCGTTGCCGCATCCTGGCCGAAGGCGCCAACGGCCCCACGACCCTGGAGGCCGACCGCATTCTGACGGACAAGGGTGTCTTCATCATCCCCGACATCCTTGCCAATTCCGGCGGCGTAATCGTGTCCTACTTTGAATGGGTGCAGGACGTACAACGATTTTTCTGGAAGGCCAAGGACATCCAGGAGCGTTTGCAGGACATCATTACCAACGCCTTCCATCGGACACTGCACTTCTCAGTCGAGAAGCGCACCACGATGCGGATGGCGGCATTGATCTCAGGCATCGACAAGGTGGCGCAGGCGCACCTGCAACGCGGCCTCTACCCCTAGCGGCATCGACGCTCGTCTGTCGTTCACCGTGGTTCCCCCAGTGTCATGACGCGCTACCTGCTCGCTGCGATTGCCGGAATCTGGCTCATCGACGGACTCACGCTGCTCCTGTTTCCTCTGGTCGTGATCCGGAAGGTGCAGGAGACGCTGACACAAACCCCTCGCTTGTTGCGATGGGAAGCGATTGGGATCTGGCTCGGGGCAATTTTGCTTCTGTTCAGTTCGCACCTGCCCTATCAACCCCTGTGGTGGTCGGCCGGCTTCGTCATGGTCGCAAAAGGGTGGTTCCTCGCCTGGGGCCCTCCGAATTGGCGCAAACCAGTCCTCGACTGGTGCTTTCGCCGCGAGGCGGTGGACTACCGATTCCTGGGGCTCTGGCTCTGTACCCTTGCCGTCCTGCTTCTGCATGGGTTAGGGTTGCTGGGAGGATCCACGCCGCCATGAATCGAGAAACCGTTGCATCGATGTGGGAAGCCCACTGCCAGGCCGGATGGCCGCAGTTCAGCAGCCCGCACGAGGGCCAACTCATGACGTTGGACACCGTCATCGGCGGATGTGCGGTGTTCTATTTGGACGGAACCGACGGCCTGGACAGCCAACGGGTCGCGATTCTCAAGGACTGTGTCTCTGATCTCGATGGGGTGATCGACGAATTGAACGACACCACTCAAGACTATTTTCGACATCTCCGCCTTCTCGCCCAGAGCCTCATTCAGACGGAGCAAACGGAATAGCGCCAAACGGCTGATAGCCCATGGCCTTTCGCTTTTGGCACGAGCCAGCAGCCATCTCGATGTTTGCGTCATCGCCTATTCGCCATACGCTCTCCAGTGAAGACTGAGGGGGGGCGAGCCCCTTGGCTCCGCCCCCTTCCTTTTCGTTACGGAATCTCAACGATATCTTTCTTCATTGGGCCGAGCAGGCCGAGCAGTTCGTTCTTCTCGACCGCCGGCACATTGAACTTGTCGAGTGCCGCCACCAGGTCCTGGACCAACGCGTTGAAGTCAGCCCCGCTGATTTTCATCCCGTCATGGGTGCTTTTCATGTCCCGCCCTTTATATGTGCAGGGGCCGCCCGTCGCATTGCACACCTGATCCACCAGATGCCCCTTGAGCTTGGGAATATCGGTGGTCGCAAATCTCCCGTTGATCCGGCCATCCGCCGCCACGTTGGCCACGAATTGGTCTACCACCGCCGTGATGGCCGGCTTGCCCCCCAGCCGGTCGTACAACGGGGCTGCAGAACGAGCCGTGCCGGCCGTCGGTCCCGTTTCCGCACAACCGACGACCATCGTCAACACACCCACCGCCATGATGCCCGCTACCCGATTCCGTCCCTTCATGATCTTCCCCCTTGTGTAATGGCTCGCTGTTTCCCGGCCTCGGCCTTGTCTATCTTGCTTGGGCTGCCGAGTTCATCGGTTGACGGGTGACTATAACCACGGCATAATCGATAGGTCTAATATATAGTTTCAATTCCAGTCATAGTCTGCAGCTATAGATTGAGGCGGCCATGGAACTGCGGCAAATACAGTACTTCTTGGCCGTCGCCCGGCATCAGAACTTCACCCGGGCGGCGGAACAGGTGCACGTCTCGCAACCTTCGCTGTCAGTCCAGATCAGCAGCTTGGAAGACGAACTAGGCACCAAACTCTTCGACCGCCTCGGCCGCAAGGTCGTGTTGACGCAAGCAGGCGAATTGTTTCACGAACATGCCGAGCGCGCGGTTAGGGAATTGGAGCAGGCCGCGCATGTCGTTCAGGAATTGCACGGAGCCAAGCGCGGACAGTTGGTCGTAGGGGCCCTCTCCACCGTGAATTCGTACCTGATCGCACCACTCGTCTCCCGATTCAAGCAGCGGTTTCCCGGCATCCGTCTGCAGGTCCATGCGCAGCCATCGTCCGATATCGTGGCGGGGTTACTCTCGCATCGTTTCGACATCGGCATCTGCCTGCTCCCGCTTTCCCATTCAGAATTGACCACGATACCGATGTTTGAGGAACGCCTGGCCCTGGTGGCGCCCCCGGACGCCAAGCTGAACAGAACCCGCATGCGCATGCAGGACCTCGGTCGGCTCCCCTTAGTCCTGATGCCGGTGGATTATTGTCTGAGGAAGATGGTGGAGGCCGAATGTGCCAAAGCCGGCGTGCATCCCCAGGTCGTCCTCGAAATGAGTTCACCCGAGGGGATTCTTCAAGCCGTAGCCGATGGGGCCGGCGCCACGATCCTGCCGGAACTCTTTGTCCGTTCCCGCCTGACGGCAACACAGCTCCAACTCATCGATTTGTACGATCCGACGCCCCGACACGCGGTAGGGTTGGCCTACTTCACCAAGCGCTACCGCAGTGTCGCCGCGAAAGAGTTCGGGCAACTCTGTCAAGCCACGATGAAGGAACTGCTCTCACCGGCCAAACTGACAGAAACAGACAAGGCCCGAGTCACGGTGCAATGAAGGCCCCACGGCCTACAACCGCAAGATCACCGCATTCTTTGACGGCCTTGGAGGCGCGCTTCCCTGTTCTGCGGCCTTGCAAGTACGTCGAGGGCTTGGCTAGAATGTCGGATCGTCCGGATGTACCCGCCGATGCTTGAAATCCCTCTCAGCACGGTCGTCACGATCTCGCAGTCTGAAGGAGGCAGGAATGATGCGGAATAAGGGGGCGTTCTTAGCCTGGGTCGCGGTCGCAGTGCTGGCCTCACACCCAATGTCGCTGTACGCGGAGCCCTATGAACTGAGCAAGAACGATCTCATGGATCCGAAAACCATCATCAGCCCCGATGTGTCGCTCTTTGGCGTGAAACTCGGCGATACCGAGGCCAAAGCACTCGACGTGCTGGTGAACGAGAAGCTTCCCGGCATCAAGGCTGAACAGGAAGCGACCTTCATTTTCCTCTTGGATCAGCGGAAGCCGACGGGCCCCATGGCAGGTGTGCGGGTCCAGGACGGTAAGGTCGACCTCATCTTCATCAACAACCGATTTGCCTTCAAGGCTCGGGGTATTTTCCGTAACGTGCTGAACAGCGAAAGCCCAGAGGAAGTGCGGAAGTTGCTGGGGCAGGAGGATTACGGCGACGAAAACGTGATGGGCGCCGTATTGGCCTACGACAAACAGGGATTCCAGGTGAACTATCTCGGGAAAGACGTGAACGTCGAGTTCTCCGCACCCCACTGACGCTCAATCGACCGCCCGGCACCCGCCCCTTCCCACTCTCAACACAAAGCCCGGTTTCAGTTGGTACCGACACAGACGAGGCCGCCTGCCTGCCGGGATTTCCTCTCGGATGAGGTTGGAGTGCTTAGCGCAGGAATTCCGCGCGGCCCTGGCTGAGCCGGAGACCGTAATTGATGAGGCTGGTGGCTGTGTTCCACCGCCGCTTGGAGTTCAGGATCACGATCAGCAAATCGCTGCCATCCTGCGAGACCTTGGCGATCAGACAGCGCCCGGCCCGTGACGTGAACCCGGTTTTCACCCCTTCCACACCCGGAATGCGGCCGAGCAAACGATTGGTGGTCCGCAGCACATACGCCCGGTGCTCGTTGATCGGCATGATGATCTCGCGTTCTTCCCGCACCAAATCACGAAAGACCGGATCGCGCAGGGCAATCTCGCTGAGCTTGGCCAGATCCTCAGCCGTCGAGTAGTGGTCGGGCGCATCGAAACCGCACCCATTGTGGAAGTGGGTGTTGGTCAGTCCGAGCGCCGCCGCCTTGGCATTCATCAGATCGACAAATCGAGGTTCGTCGCCGCCCACATGCTCGACTGCCGCCAGGCAGGCATCGTTCGCGGATACGATCAACATGGCCTTCAGCAAATCCTCCAGGCGGAAGATCTGGCCAGTACGCAATCGCAGATGCGTTTTCGGCGCGCGCGCCGCCTTGGGGCTCACGGTGACTTCATCGTCCAGGTGGCCATACTCGAGAATGACCAACGCGGACATGATCTTGGTCAGGCTCGCGGGAGCGACCTTCTTCTCACTCTCGAACTGATAGAGCGTCTGGCCGGTGCGCAATTCTTTGAGGAGAATGCTGTGCGCAGGAACCCGTCGCCAGCGCAACGCATGGTGTGCCTGCCGCGCCGTCGGCGGTTCATAGGGAACCGTAATGACTTCATCGTCGACGTCGGAGTCGACCGCCAATGTGTGGTTGCTCAGAAGCGGCGAGAGCAGGAACCCGGCGGCAAGGCAGGCAACGGACAGCACGGACCGAAGCGACATCATACGGCGCATCTGCTGGTTCTCCCGGATCGTCGGACTGGACCGAGCGTCATAACGTGTAGGTTTCGCGAATTTTCGTACCGCGCACGGAACTGTCCAGCACCTTGTGGAAGAACCTCAGCAGATCTGCCAGGTCGATCCAAAACCCGCAGTTGAGGCAGCGGGCGTAGAGACGACGGTTCATGAGGGTATAGTGGCGTTCCACCATCATGAAGCCTTTGCACTTGAGACAATGCATGGTGTGCTCGGCATTCCTTCCGACCGGCGGGATCCACCTTCATCCGCGTACCGCACAGGCCGAGCCGACGACCATGTCATCCCTCGGATCAGCGGAGACGATTGAGGATGAGGGCAAGGCATCCGGCCAACAGCCCGCCCCCGAAGATCGTGGTTCCAAATGAGAGGTACGCTCCGGTCCCTCCGCCCGTCGGGTTCGTCCCTGAGAGCAGGTCGCGCACTCCGCCTTGAACCATCAAGACTGCCAGCGTCATCAGGCAGCCCATCCAAAACCACCACAAGAACGATCGCACGAGACCCCATGGATGGCGGTCAACATCGGCTGAATGCCTGGTCCGACAGCCTGTTCGAACTCTAGCCGAGCCCCGACGAGGTGTCAAGCAAACGCCGCGGTCCATGCGGCTTGAACGATGCAGGCCCGGCGCGGCTCACGCTCACGGTGTCGCGGGAGCATCGGCGGGACGAGCCTTAAGCCCACGGTGCAAAAACACCGATACACTTCCCGCCCCGTTATCAGCCGTGACCAGGCCTGGCTCGTCGTCGCTTTGTTCCGCTACCCGATAGCTGACGATGGCAAAGGGGCCGGGAAGCGTCCGATAGTTCCGCGGCGGGTAATAAAAGGTTCCATCGCCGCGCCCGAACAGGATGGAAATGTCATTGGATTGTAAATTCACGATGGCCACGTCGGCCCGGTGGTCCCCGTTGAAATCTCGTGCCAGGCCGAAATTTGGGCTGGCATCGGCGCCGGAATCTTTGCCGGCCTGGAACGTCCCGTCTCCGTTCCCGAGAAACGTGGTGAAAGTGTCCCGGTCCCCGTTGATCACCAGCAGGTCGAGCACCTTATCGTTGTTGAAGTCGGCGAAGCTGACCCCGAGGGGGCGCTTTCCCGTCTTGTAGTCCTTGGGATCGCGGAACGTCCCGTCCCCGTTGCCGACCCAGACAGACACCGCGCTCGACATGGGCCCTCCGTTGGTCACGATCAACTCAACTTTTCCGTCGCTGTTGAGGTCTTTCAAGGCCACCGACGTGGGGGTGTCGCCGTATTCGTACTGCACGCTGGGCCGAAACTCCCCGGTGCCGGTGCCCAGGAAAATCTTGATCTTGTCATTCCGCAGCGCTACGGCAAGATCGGGGTGCCCGTCGCCGTTCAGGTCGTCACTCGCCACGGAGATCGGCGCCCGATGCACAGGATACTGAGCCCCCTCCTCGAACTTTCCGGTGGGACGGCCGAGAAGGATCGACACCTGATCACTTCCCGAACAGGCCAACGCAAGATCAGGCTGCCGGTCCCCGTTGAAGTCATTCACGGCCAACGACCGCGGTTCCTGACATACCCGGACCTGGACCTGTTCCTTGAAGGTGCCGTCCCCATTGCCGAAGAGGATCGAGAGGCTGTTGCTGGAGATATTGGTCGTGATGAGGTCGGTGATCTGGTCGCGGTTAAAGTCGGCCGGCGTGACCGTCGTGGGATTCTTCCCTACCGTATAGGATGCGAAATAATAAAACGGATCAGGGGGGGTATAGGGGTCAGATTTGGAGCAAGAGCCAAGAAAGATGGCGCAGGAGACAAGGAGCGCCGGACTTGCCCAGCCGGGCAGTCGAGACCTGGTACCGCCCAGGCTGCGGTTCATAGCCATCTCGATGAGTAATACAGGACATCCCGGCCAAGTCCATGCTTCGCCGAATCGGGTCCCTCACAATTGGCCGGAGTATACAGAGACCCAGCAGGGTTCGCAATGGAAGGCCGGATCTTTCAAGACTTGGATCGTGGGCCCCGACGCCCGAACGGGCCGCAACCTCTAGGCCTTTCGGCCCTTTGAAAAGTCGCGCAACCCTGGGCTACAATGCGCGCACGTTTGAGGAGGTACCCATGAGCAAGAAAGTCCACATCCCGTTGACCATGTACGGGATCGCTGAAGTCCTGAAGTGGTGCCATGATCGCAACAAGGGCCGAGTTCCCGGTGTCGACACCGAGGGATTCAAGAAGATGCAGGCGCTGCTGGCTGAACGTCCGCAGACAAACGACTATCTGGCCTTGGATCAATTCTGGAAGAAAGAAATCGATCTGGAGTTGACTGAAGACGAAGTGGCCACGATCGACCGCTGCCTCTACGACGTGCCCAACTTCGATAACGAGCCGCTCCCCCAGATCCGGCACAAGTTCTGGCCGCAAGCCGCCGGCACCGCTCATTGAAGACCGACTTCTCCTGCACGGAACCATAGATGAGCCAGCCCATCCGCAAGCCGGACAGGCCTTGCAGATGGGCTGCGTCCTTCCGCTCGTCGCATCAGATTGATCGTTTAAATCAGCCGCACCACTACCGGTTGCAGTTCTTCCATATCTCCGACTTCAGCGAGTCTCTCCGATGTCTCAGGCCAGCGTGGTGTTTTGCCGGGTCGACACTAGGTGGGTAGAGACGAACTCCGGCGGGAGGCGGGATCAATGCGAAGGAATACGTCGGTTCAGCGACAGAGACCTACCTACTGACCTCCGGACAGACGACTGACTGCGAGGCTGCTGGTTTACAGCAACTCTAGATCGGACGGGAGAAGCGCCACCGACCAGAAGCGCGGCAGATTCCTGACGATTTCGCCCGCATATTCAGGAACCCTTCGTGATCGGAGACTACAGGGAACCTTCGCCTTTGAGAAATTTCCGGAACCGGCCCATCAACTCGGCACCGAGCGTGCCGCCCTCGGGCTTCTTCGTGTCGGGATCGGCGAAATGCGCGCGGATCTCTTTGAGGCGCAGCTCAGCCTGATCGTTGCCTTGAAGACGCTTGGTCTTTTGTAATGCGGTATCGAACGCGTCGAAGGTGAGTTCGTTATACCCGAATGAACGGATCCGTTTCACCGCTTTCATCATGGCCTGGTTACGAAAGGTGGTCAGAGATTCCGAATCGATCTCCTTGAGGCCGAGTTTGCGCGCACGCCGTTCGGCCGCTTTGCGAATGCCGCTCCGGACAAAATCCGGCGAGGTCTGCAGTCGCTTCCAAGCCTCGTCACTCCAGGCCACGTGTTCCTGCGGCGTGTCCCACAACTCGCGAACGTTCGTTTCGTCGATCCTGGTCAGGCCCTTCTCACGCGCGGCCTCTTCGGTATCGTGCTTGATCATGTCGGCGACGAATTCCAACGCGATGGGGGGAGAGTCCTTGATCTTCCGCTGGAGCAGCGCCAACGCACCGTCGGTCCACTCGAGCGATTGAACCGCCTGCTCCTGTAGATCGCCCATGGATTCGACCCGCTCAAACAGGTCGATGTTGACTTCCATATGGCCACCCTTGCGTGCGATTTCCTCCGCGATCTGCTTGATCATCCCCCGCATGAATTCAGGCACGCCGTTCAGGCGCTCGCGCGCCGCCGCCGTCCAGGGTAGCTGCCCGGAGGCCATTTCCTCCGCGGCGGCCGCCATGCCGGCCTCGCCGCCCATTCCGCCCATCATTTGACTCTTGAAGCGGTCGAGAATCTCTTCGGTAATCTCACCGTAGCCCAGCTCGCGCGCCTTCTTCTCGGCCAGGCGTCGGACCATGCCCCGCAAAAATATGGGCGCGCGCTCCATGCGCTTGAGCGCGCCGTCGCTCCACCGAATGTCTTGAGCTGTGGTGTCGGTTGATTCTGCCACGGTGGTACTCCTGTTACTTGTTCAGCAGTTCTTTGAGTTCCTTGCCCGCCTTGAAAAACGGCACACGCTTGGCCGGCACCGCCACGGTGGCGCCGGTCTTGGGGTTGCGACCTTCCTTCATACGTCTCGCGCGGAGGCGAAAGCTGCCGAAGCCGCGAATTTCCGTCTTGTCCCCGTTGCGGAGCGAATCCCGAATGCAATCGAAGATGGTGTTGACCACGATCTCAGCTTGGCGCTTGGTCAACGTCGTCACCTGCTCGGACACCCGCTCGATGATCTGCGCTTTCGTCATAGTCCCTCTCTTGGTAGGTGGGGCTGGTGCATTGCCGCTGGTTTCCTGGTGATCCATGAGTTCGTCCCGATCGATCAGAACGCCATCAAGTATTTGAGATTCACGCCGGTCGGGAGATCGAGCTTCGGGAACAGATTCGACCAGCGTGATTCCAACATGTCACGAATGGAAAAGCGTTTGCGGGGTTCCACCACCCTGGGCTCCCCTTCGATGCCGGCGACTTCCGCCGCGATGCGGATGGCATCCTCCAGATCGCCCAGCTCATCCACCAACCGGGCTTCTTTCGCCTGCCTCCCGGTGAAGATTCGTCCATCGGCCAACGGTTCGACCTCGGACAATTCCAACGACCGGCCGTCGGCGACCGCCTGGATGAACTGATGATGCACGTCGTCCATGACGGACTGGAGCAGCTTCTTCTCCTCATCGCTCATTTTGCGCAAGGGGGAGCCGACATCCTTGAATCTGCCGCTCTTGATCACCACCCCCTCCACCCCGACTTTCTTGAGCAACCCTTCGAGGTTGGCGGTTTCCATGATGACCCCGATGCTGCCCGTCAGGGTGCCGGGGTTCGCGATGATGCGATCGGTCGCGGCGGCGATGTAATAGCCGCCGGAAGCAGCCACGGTGCCCATTGACGCGATGATCACCTTGTTGCTCTTGTTCTTGATGCGTTTCACCGCATCGTGAATCTCCTGGGACGGCACCACCCCGCCTCCGGGGCTGTCGATCCGGAGGACGATGGCCTTGACCAGGGGATTCTCGCTGAAGTGCTTGAGATCCCCGATCGTGGCCTGTGCGTCCAAGATCACACCCTCGACCCGAATGACCGCGACCTTGTCCTGTCCGGACAGGTCCAGATCCGGGAAGAGCGCATTGAACAGAATGAGCGCCGCGAAACCAAGCCCCAGCCACCACAGCACACGACGCAGTCGACTCCGCGTCGGTTTCGCTGTGGTGTCCGGGGTTGCGTCCATAGGTCAGACGATTTTAGTTGTCCGAGTCGCTCTGATTTCGCTTCCGGCTCTGCTTCGCCGCTCGACCGAGGCTCTGGTCCAGGCCTCCCTGCGAGGCATGGTACTCGTCCACCTGCCGGCGTTCCGTATCGAGCTGGTGATCGCGGAGGCTCAAGGCGATCTTGCGTTCGTCCCGATCGACCTTGATGATCTTCGCAGTCACTTCATCTCCGACCTTGTACTTCTCTTCCATGCGCACATTGGGCTCCAATCCCACTTCGCTGATGTGGATCAGCCCCTCGACGTCGCCGTCCAACTCCACGAACAGGCCGAAATCGGCGATCTTGCTGACCTTGCCGGTGACCGTATCACCCACGCGGTAGCGGGCCGGGATCTGGTCTTCCCACGGATCGCGGGCGAGTTGCTTGTAGCCGAGCGACAAGCGCTCCTTTTCCTTATCGATCCGAATGACGACCGCATCGACTTTCTGGCCCTTCTTGAACAGCTCGGAGGGATGCTTGATGTGCTTCGTCCAAGACATGTCCGAAATGTGAATCAGACCGTCAATGCCTTCTTCCAGGCCGATAAAGGCACCGAAATCGGTCAGGCTCTTGACCTTGCCTTCGATGCGGGTGCCGGCCGGATACTTGGCTTCGATCATGTCCCAAGGATTCGGCGCGGTCTGTTTCATGCCGAGGGAGATCTTGCGATTGCCCGGATCCACGTTGAGCACGGCAGCCTCGACCTGATCGCCCACGGAGACGACGCGCGACGGATGTCGCACCTCATGCGTCCAGGACATTTCCGAGACGTGAACCAAACCTTCCACGCCAGGCTCCAACTCCACGAAGGCACCGTAGTCCGTCAGGCTCACGACGCGGCCGCGCACTCTGGTGCCGACCGGATACTTGCCCGCCACCCCGGTCCAGGGATCCGCGGTTTTCTGCTTGAGGCCCAGCGAAATGCGTCCGGTCTCCCGATCGTACTTCAGCACCGTCACCTCGACCTTGTCGCCGACCTGGAAAAGCTCGGACGGATGGCCCACGCGGCCCCAGGACATATCGGTGATATGCAGCAGACCGTCGATGCCGCCCAAGTCGATGAAGGCGCCGTAGTCGGTGATGTTCTTGACCATGCCCTGAATGAGCTGGCCTTCCTTGAGCGTCGCCAGTGTCGTCTGGCGGCGCCGATCCCGCGTTTCCTCGAGCAGCACGCGGCGGGACACCACCACGTTGCCGCGGCGATGGTTGATCTTGATGATCTTGAGGGGGAACGTCTTACCCACGAGCGAGTCGAGGTCCCGAACCGGGTGCAGATCGATTTGCGAGCCGGGGAGGAACGCCTTCACGCCGATGTCGACCATCATGCCGCCCTTGATACGGGAGATAATCTTGCCCTCGATGCTCTTTTCTTCCTTATGGAGCTTCTCCAGTTCTTCCCAAATCTTCATCTTGTCGGCTTTTTCTTTGGAAAGAACCAGATTGCCGTCGGCGTCCTCACACTCTTCCAAATAAACCTGCAGGCGATCCCCGACCTTCAGCTTCTGCAATTCGTCGGCGGAAAATTGGTCGGCGGGAATCATGCCTTCCGATTTGTAGCCGATGTCGACGACGACCTTGTCCTTGCCGATGGCGACGACCGCGCCTTCGGTAATGGTGCCTTCCTCGAAATTCCGGAAGGTCTCCTCGTACATGGCCGCCAATGCGTTACGATCGAGTTTGGGTTCGCTCTGCTGTGACACGGTACTCATGGGAACATCCTAGTCCTCCGGCTTGCGCCGGGTGCTGATTGTGAATGGCGCCAGGTCTTACTCAGCATTGCACGACTTGGCGGTCACACCGGCATCGAGATCGCTGCTGCCCTCGGCCTTCGCCGCCCGGTGGTCTCCCGGCACCGGCACCTGGCCGAGTTCGGCGATCTTCGTCATGACGGTCCGACTGACATGGTGATAAAACGCCTTTCCTTCCATTTGGGCCGCAGCCGCCGAAAAATCGAGCGGGGCGCCGAACGACACGGTGACCCGGCGAAATCTGGGCCACTTTGAACCCGGGGGCAGCACGTCAAACGTGCCCTTGATGTGAGCCGGCACCACTCGGCATCCCGTTTGCGCGACGATCACGCCGATACCGGGCTTGCCCGGCTTGAGGTGCCCCGTCACCGTCCGTCCCCCCTCCGGGAAAATGGCCACGGGCTTGCCTTCCTTGATCAGGGAAACGGCCCTGCCGAAGGCATCGCGATCGAGTCGACCGACCCGAAGCGGAATCCAGCCCAACCCCTGCAGCACTCCGTTCACCAACGGGATGGGGAAGAGATCGTGCCGCCCCATGTACCAAACCCGCCGAGGGATCCCGCATCCCAACAGCGGGATGTCGAGATAGCTGGCATGGTTCGAGGCAATCAGGAACCCGCCTTCGCGAGGCACCTCCCCGATGGCCCGATAGCGGAAACACAGGACACCCAACCCTCGAGCCAGCACCCACAGCAGCCCATAGAGAACCGACGTCACAGTCTCGCCGTAATCACGGCCATCATATGCTCGACCACTTCGTCGGCTGAGAGGAGCGACGTGTCGACGCGTTCGGCATCCGAAGCCGGCTGTAGGGGCGCTACCGCTCGGGTTCGGTCTCGATCATCGCGCCCGGTCATATCGCGTTTTGTCTGGTCGATGTGGACTGAATGGCCGGCGGCCACCAATTCGCGATGGCGCCGCATGGCGCGCACCTCAGGGTCCGCCTCCAAAAAAAACTTCACGTCGGCACCAGGGAAGACCTTCGTGCCGATGTCGCGGCCTTCCGCCACCACCGAACCGGCTGCCCCGATCTCGCGCTGCACCGGCAGGAGCCACTCTCGGACGGCCGGAATGGCCGAAACGATGGAGGCCAGCGCCGAGACCTCCGGTACCCGCAGCTCGCCGGTTACGTCCTGCCCATCGACCAAGACCCGCGGCCGCTCGGGACCACATTCCATCTCGAGTTTCGTCGAGGGAAGCATGCGGGCGATGGCCCCACGATCATCCTGATCGATTCCTGACTTCAACACTTTCCAGGCCACGGCTCGGTAGAGCGCACCGGTGTCCAAATAGAGATACCGTAGACGAGAGGCCAGCAACCGCGCCACCGTGCTCTTTCCTGCTCCGGCTGGACCGTCGATCGCGATGATGAGTCCCCGTTTTCTGCCTGTCTTCTGTGCGTTAAACGCCACGCGAACACCGCATTATAGCCCCTTGCTAGATTCAGTCAACAATTCCAATAGCTTAGATTCGAACCGTGGAAACGAGGTATCAATGCATGCCGTGTCCCGGACCACGGTCGAACTCGTTGCCGTCAAGCCGCCGATCGCCACCGACATGGCCACACGATGGTCACCGTGACTCGAACAGGTCGCACCGGCCAACCGTCCGTTCCGGCCCGCTTGCCCCAATCCGTAAATCACCATGCCGTCGGCCCGCTCCTCGATGCGGGCGCCCATGGCCCGCAGTTCCGCCGCCATCGTGGCAATACGGTCGCTTTCCTTCACCCGGAGTTCTTCGGCGCCCGTGACGGTCGTGATCCCCTCCGCCACCGCCGCCGCCACGCAGATAATCGGAAACTCGTCGATGGTTTGCGGAATCAACTCGGGGCCGATCGGCACGCCGTGCAACGGCGCCGAGCGCACCCGAAGATCCGCGACCGGTTCGCCGGCCTCCTCCCTGGGATTCAGGATCTCGATCTGTGCGCCCATGCTGAGCAACACGTCGAGGATGCCCGTGCGGGTCGGATTCATGCCCACCGTGCGAATGGTCACATCCGAGCCAGGAACGATCGTCGCCCCGACGATGAAGAAAGCCGCCGCCGACAAGTCTCCCGGCACTACCACGGGCTTCCCCGCCCAGCGCACGGCGGGACGGCCCTCGATCGAAACCGAACAGCTTTCGCGTCGGAAAGGAATCCCGAAATAAGAGAACATGCGCTCGGTGTGATCGCGCGAGAGCCGCGGCTCCGTGATAGTCGTAACCCCGTCCGCGAACAGGCCGGCCAGCAACAACGACGACTTCACCTGCGCGCTCGCCACGGGCGACTGGTAGGTGATGCCTTTCAAACGTGTCCCCGTGATCGCCAGAGGAGCCAGTTCGCCGCCTTTCCGTCCCGCGATCGTCGCCCCCATGGTCCTGAGCGGCTTTACCACACGGCCCATGGGACGCCGGCGGATGGATTCATCACCGGTCAGCACAGTGAAAAAATCCTGGCCGGCCAACACCCCGGTGATCAGGCGAATCCCCGTGCCTGAATTTCCGCAATCGATCGGACCTGTCGGTTCAGTCAGGCCCCACATTCCCTTGCCGTAGACCTGCAGCACGTCCGGCGACTCATCGATGCGGACCCCCAGCGCCTGAAATGCGCGCATCGTATTGAGACAGTCTTCCCCGCGGCAATAGCTGCTGACCGTACTCACCCCTTCGGCCAGCGCCGTCAAAATGATCGCCCGGTGAGTAACCGACTTGTCCCCGGGGAGCGAGATCGATCCCTTGAGCGGCTTCCCCGGTTGAATTGTCATCGAGGCCGTCATGGTCATGCCTTGGCCGTCTTCGGATTGAGCTGCTCCCGTTCGTGCTTGGCCTTTTCCAACTGCTTTTCGATTCCGGCCGCGTCCTTCGCCCGGATGAGACGTTTCATTTCCGCCAGATGTCGCTCATAGGTCTCGATCAACGCCACCAGGTTGTCGGCGTTCCACAGGAAGATGTCCCGCCACATCTCGGGAGAACTTGCCGCGATACGCGTCGTATCGCGAAGTCCGCCCCCCGAGTGGCCGGCCAGATCGAGTTCCGGGAGCCCGCGGTCGCGAACGTCGGCCAGGGCGGTCATCAGCGCAAAGGCCGCGACGTGGGGCAAGTGGCTGACTGCACCCAGGATCTTGTCGTGAAGGAACGGGTCCATGTCCAGTACGATCGACCCGGCCAACTCCCACAAAGCCCGGACGGTTCGTAGTGCTTCCGCGTCGGTCCCAGCGGTCGGCGTCAGGATACACCGGGCTCCCTTGAATAGGGTCTCCGAACCGGCGGCCACGCCGGTCTTTTCCTTCCCGGCGATCGGATGCGCCCCCACGAACCGCACACCAGGCGGCATGAGCTGTTCCGCCTTCGTAACCAATTCGCCCTTCACGCTGCCGACGTCGCTCACGATCGTGCCGGGACGCAGGCAACCGGCCCATTCCTTGAGGTGTTGTTCATAGGTGTCGACCGGCGTCGCCAGCAGAACGAAGTCCGCGTTCTCCACCCCTGCCCGCGGATCCGATACATAGCGGTCGATGGCGCCGAGTTCGACGGCCGTCTTGAGATTCTCCACCCGCCGCCCGATCCCGACGATGCTGTCGGCGATCTTGTGCCGACGCATGACCAGCCCGAGCGACCCGCCGATCAGACCGACGCCGATGATGGCCGCCTGTTTGAAATGAGGAGTCATGATGGTTCGACCTCCTCACTCAGAGCGTTCGACCGACAGCTTCGGCGATCTTGCGCATGTCCGACATCAGCTCTTTGAACTTGGTCGGTTTGATGGATTCTTCGCCGTCGCACAGGGCGCATTCTGGATTGGAATGCACTTCGATCAGAAGGCCGTCCGCCCCGGCCGCAATGGCCGCCTTGGACATCGGCGCAACCAAATTCCATTTGCCTGTGGCATGACTCGGGTCCACGATCACCGGCAGATGGGATAGCTCTTTGAGCGTCGGAATGGCCGCCAGATCGAGCGTATTGCGATATTGGGTTTCGAAGGTCCTGATTCCGCGCTCGCACAGCATCACGTTTCTGTTTCCGCGGGACATGATGTATTCGGCGGAAAGTAAAAATTCTTTGATCGTCGCGGAGAGCCCGCGCTTCAGCAAGACCGGCTTATCGTAGGCGCCCACTTCCTTGAGCAGTTCAAAGTTCTGCATGTTGCGCGCGCCGATCTGAATGATGTCGGCCTTCTCGAGGAACAATTCGATGTCGCGCGTGTCGAGAATTTCGCTCACGACGGGCAACCCGGTCTGCTTCCTGGCTTCCGCCAGATAGTCCAACCCTTCACGTCCCAAACCTTGGAACGAGTAGGGAGAGGTCCGCGGCTTGTAGGCCCCGCCCCTCAGAACCGTCGCGCCGGCCGCCTTGACCTCGTGCGCAATACCGACGGTCAACTCCAGCCGCTCCACCGCGCAGGGACCCGCCATGATCGCGACTTTCCTGTCGCCGATCTTGACGCCGTTCACTTCGATGATGGTGTTGTCCTTTTTGAACTCACGACTCACCAGTTTCCAAGGGGCGAGGATCGGCAGGACGCTTTCCACGCCGGGCAATGCGGTCAACGGCTGATTCTGCAGGATCCGGTCGTCGCCGATTACCCCGATGATCGTCCGCTCCTGTCCGGTGGAGATATGGGATTTCAGTCCGAGTTCGCGAAGGCGATCGATGATATGGTCGACTTCCCGCTCGGACGCATCAGGTCTCAACACGATAATCATGGTCTCGTCTCACTTTCCTTTTCAGGACGCGCGCAAGACATGCCGGAGCGCGCTCAGGAACAATTGGTTCTCATCCGGGAGTCCGATGGTGACCCGCAGCATGCTCCCGTCGATGTGGCGGACGATGATGCCCTCTTTCAACAATGCGTTGAAGACTTGGCGACCGTCCCGGCCGACATCGAAGTACAAGAAATTCGTTTCGCTGGGCAAGGGGTCGAACCCCATGGCCTGCAACCCTGCCCGCACGATATCCATTTCGCTATGATTCAAGGCCCGGCTCTTGGCGAGGTGTTCTTCGTCGTCGAGCGCAGCCAAGGCGGCGCGCTGCGCCATGCTGTTGGCATTGAACGGCGGGCGGAGGCGATTCAGGAAATCCGTAATGTCGGGAGTCGTGATCCCGTACCCGATGCGCAGCCCCGCCAGTCCGTAAATTTTGGAAAACGTCCGCAGCACGATGGCATTGCGACCCGCCTTCACGTACCCGAGCGAATCCGGGTACGCCGGGTGCCGGACATACTCATAGTAGGCTTCGTCAAACACCACGACGACATGATCGGGTACCCGCGCCATCAACGCGGCCACCTCCTCCTTTGTCGCCATCGTCCCGGTCGGATTATTCGGATTGCAGATGAAGAGCAACCGCGTCTTGGCGGTAATCGCGTCCGCCATCGCAGGCAGGTCATGGTGCCAGTGCTTCTGCGGCACCTCCACTGCCACACCGTGCGCCGCCGTGACCTCCATTTTGTAGATGACGAAGGTGTGCTGCGCCATCACCGCCTCATCCCCCGGGGACAGGAAGGTCCGAGCGAGCAGCCCGAGAATTTCGTCGGAGCCATTGCCGAGAATGATTTGGTCCGGCGTCACCTTCCACCGCTCGGCCAAAGCCCCTCGCAAACGAAACGCGCCGCCGTCCGGATAGCGATGCAACGTGGGCGCCACCTCGGCCAACGCAGCCAACGCCTTAGGTGAAGGCCCGATCGGATTTTCGTTCGACGCGAGTTTCACCGCCCGCGGCAAACCCAACTCACGTTGGAGTTCTTCGATCGGTTTGCCGGGAACGTACGGGACCAGGGAAGCGATGTCGGGATGAACCTTCAGCGACATATGTTCACACGATGAGGAGCGGAGACCAGGCCGAAAGGGTCGGTCTCACGCAGGGGGTCGAATTGTTCGCGATCGGCGACTTCTGTCGTGTCATGTCCTTCGCGTTTCCCTAGGAATGCGCGGGATAGGACCCGAGGATCTTCATGAAGAGACACCGGCTCTTGACCTCTTCGGCCGCCTTGCGCACCTTTTCTTCGTCGATATGCCCTTCGACATCCACGAAAAAGATATATTCCCACGCCTTGCGGCGGGACGGCCGGGATTCGATCTTCGTCATATTGATGCCGCAAGATGCGAAGGGCCGCAGCAAGTCGTACAGCGCCCCCACCTTGTCCTTGATCGACAGCATCAACGAGGTCTTGTCTCGTCCCGTCCGTTCGGGCGACTTCTGCGACAGAATAAGGAAGCGAGTGACGTTGTTGATATTATCTTCGATGCGCGCCGTGATCACCTTGAGACCGTAAAGCTGGGATGCAAGTTCCGACGCAATCGCCGCGGCAGACGGGTCATCCACGCAGAGTTCCGCGGCGCGTGCGGTGCTGGCCACTTCGGAGACCGGGACATGCGGCAGGTTTGTTTCCAGCCAGTTTCGGCATTGCGCAATCGCATGCGGATGCGAGTAAATGCGCTTGACCTCTCCCGCGACCCCGGACTTGGACATGAGGTGATGGGCCACCTCCTGCAGGATCTCCCCGTAGATCAGCAGATTCGAATCGATGAACATGTCCAGCGTATGGTTGACGACACCCTCGGTGGTATTCTCGATCGGGACGACGCCGAAGTGTGCCCGCCCCCGCTCCACCTCGCTGAATACGTCCTTGATACTGTTGACCGGGATGTATTGGGCGGACGCGCCGAATTTCTGCGTGCAGGCCATATGCGTAAACGTCGCCCGGGGCCCGAGATAAGCGACCTTCTGCGGACCCTCCAGAGACAACGAGGCCGACATGATTTCACGATAGACCGCACGGATGGCGTCGGTGGGAAAGGGCCCCGTATTCTGCCGTCCCAAGCGCTCGATAATCGCGGCTTCCCGCGCCGGCGTGTGGAGATGGGCTTCGGCGTCCTTCTGTTTTTTTAGTTTTCCGATCTCGATGACAGACTTGGATCGCTCGTTCAGCAACCGAAGGATCTGGTCGTCGATCCGATCGATTTCTGCCCGATAGCCTTGCATATCTTTTGACATGACGGGGGGATTCCCTCCTCGCGGAGCCTGCCTTAGGAAAAGGGGGGTCCGTGATACCGGTCCAGGCTCTCAAGGGAGCTAGGCCAAGAGAGTATCCTACAGGAATTTACAAGGTCATTGCAAGGATAGGCGAGGCGATTCAAGGAGTTGCGCGCGATCAGGGTTGATCGGTGAGCGAGAGGAGGTCCTTCTGTTTCTTGAAATGCTCGAAGGCCAAACGGGTTGCCTGTCGGCCTCTCCCAGTCCGTTCGATGAAGCCGGCTTGGATCAAGTAGGGTTCGTACACATCTTCCAGTGTGCCCTTGTCTTCTTGAACGGCAGCGGCCAGCGAATCCACCCCGACCGGTCCGCCGTTGAACTTGTCCACGATCGTGAGGAGAATCCTCCGGTCCATGTCGTCCAGACCGGCGGTATCGACGGACAGCCAGAGCAACGCCGCTTCAGCCACGTCTTTCGTAATCCGTCCCTGCGCCTTGATCTCCGCGTAATCTCTGATCCGCTTGATCAGCCGATTGACGATCCGTGGCGTCCCCCTGGCGCGACGGGCGATTTCGGCCGCTCCATCAGCATCAATCGGCACCTGCAGGAGCGTCGCCGAGCGCGTTACGATCGCGGCCAGATCCTCCGGCGAATAGAACTCCAAGCGATGCACTAATCCGAATCGGTCGCGAAGCGGCGAGGTCAGCGCACCGGCCCTGGTCGTGGCTCCGATCAAGGTAAACCGAGGCAAATCTAATTTTACGGTCCTAGTCGATGGGCCCTGGCCCACCACCAAATCCAGTTGGTAGTCCTCCATCGCCGGGTAGAGCGCTTCCTCCACCGAGGCCGGCAACCGATGAATTTCGTCGATGAAGAGGACGTCATGCTCCTGCAAATTGGTTAGGATCGCGGCCAGATCGCCGGCATGGTTCAGCACCAGGCCCGACGTGGACCGGATCGCCGATCCCATTTCCCGCGCAATGATGTGGGCAATCGTAGTCTTTCCCAGCCCCGGTGGGCCGTAAAAAATCGCATGGTCCAGCGCCTCGCCGCGCCGTTTAGCCGCTTCGATGCAAATCCGCAGGGCTTCCTTCATGCGCCGCTGGCCGACGTAGTCTTCCAAAGTCTGCGGACGCAAGGCGGCTTCGATGCCGCGCTCGTCGTCGGTCAATTGATTGGACACCATGCGGTCGGACATTCCGATTCTCGCTTCTTACGGAGCCGGTCTGAATTTCGGCGGCGGCGCGACGGCCCCCTGTCCAGGCATCGCTGTGCTCCCGCAATCTGGGGGACACTTTACCCCGCCCTGCGTCGGATCCGGCAGGCTCGAACCCATTTGCTGTGCCTGACATTGAGACATAAGTCCGCCATCCTTCGATCCGCAACGGGCCGGCACATTCGAGCGCCCCACTTCGCTGTACCCGTCGGGACAAGCGCCGCAGACCGAAAGCATGTTGCCTCCCAGTGGCACGCACTGCACCAGTGTAGACTCGCCGTCCTTGCAGAGTTCCGGCGCATTGGTGACAGCGGTGGTTGCATAACCGTCGGGACAGGCTCCGCACATCTTGCGGATCGACTTGGGCTCCTCCACCTCATCGGCGGCTTGGAGCGACCCTGCCGTCGCAAAGACCATGAGTGCCCAGACCGCCGTCCCTGCCCCGAACCGTCCCCATGATCCTTGCCTCAGGCCGCGCTTCCCCCTTCGCATGGTTACCCCCTGGCTAGATGCTTCAAGGCCTCGCGTATGACTTCCTGAAGATTCTGGCCCGGCGCCCCTGCTTTCGACAAGCGTTTCAACAGTTCCTTCACATCCGGCGCTCGGTATCCGAGATTCACCAATGCAGAGAAGGCATCGTCCAGGAGCGGGTCGGTCGTCCCCTCTGCTGACGACAGTGGTTGCCCCGTCCCGGGCTGAAGCTTCATGACCTTGTCTTTCAATTCCAAGGCAAGGCGTGCGGCGGACTTCTTCCCGATTCCGGGAACTGTCGCGAGCTTTTCCACGTCTCCGGCCTGGATTGCAGAGAACAGATCAGTAACCGAGAGGGCCGACAAGATACTCAGGCCGAGCTTGGGCCCAATCCCGGACACTCCCGTCAGCAGGAGAAACGCCTCCTTTTCCAGCGCGCTGAGGAATCCGTACAATTGAATGGCATCCTCACGCAAGTGCGTGTGAATGTGGAGCGTTGCGACGTCGTTGGGATTCGGAAGGCTGTAAAACGTGCTGAGCGGGATGAAGATTTCGTACCCGACGCCATGGACGTCGAGGATCAGGTGAGTGGGCGCCTTGAAGGCCACGCGGCCCGTCAGTAAGGCGATCATCGATCGGCAAGGAGGGAGGTCCGGTTCAACTTCGCATACTGGCGGACTCCAGGCCTCAATCCACGATCCTTCCGCTAGGCGGTGGCGGCAGCGATTTTCTCCATGACCGCATCCGAGATATCGAAATTGGCATGGACTTTCTGCACGTCGTCGTGCTCGTCCAGGATTTCCACCAACTTCAGCATCTGTTCGGCGGCCTTCTCATCCAAAGGAACGGTATTCTGCGCAATGAACGTCAGTTCGGCCAAGGTCGTCTCGATCTTGGCATCACCGATGGCCTTCTTCACCGCTTCGAAATCCTGCGGATTGGTGATAACCTCAAAGGCCTTGTCGGTCACTTTCACGTCTTCAGCGCCTGCGTCCAACGCGATGGTGAGCAATTGATCTTCCTCGACCTTGCCCTTCTCGATTACCAACATGCCCTTCTTATGGAACTGCCAGGAGACCGCACCTGCCTCGGCCATGTTTCCGGCATTCTTGGTCAGGAGACTGCGGACCTCGGCGACGGTACGGTTACGGTTATCGGAAGTGATTTCCAGGAGCAGGGCGGTACCGCCCGGCCCGTAGCCTTCCAACGTGAACTCCTCATACGTGACGCCGGGCAATTCTCCGGTGCCTCGCTGGATGGCCTTTTTCATCGTGTCGCCGGGCATGTTGGCTTCTTTGGCCTTGGCGATCGCCAGACGCAGCCGCGGGTTCCCGTCCGGATCCCCGCCCTGTCGCGCCGCGATGGTCAACTCACGGATGATGCGGGTAAAAATCTTGCCCCGCTTCGCATCCTGTGCCGATTTGTGCCGCTTGATTGTTGCCCAATGACTGTGGCCACCCATGACGACACCTCTTCTTCTGGCCCGAACCGGCTCCTGGCCGAGCCTCGTGGCAATAGTAACTTTGATTATAACCGGCTAGAGCTAACACAGTCCCAACAGGGGAGTCAACGCACCGATCGCACGGAGAACGCCCGTCGAGTAGATCCACGGCCGCGGCTGGCCGCCTGATGAGGAGAGAGGAACTTGCCGGGCTATTCGGAATAGATCAGGAGCTGGAACCCGATGACGAGAATGAGCGCAGCCCAGAGCAACTCCCAATAGGAGCGTTCCTCCGTGAGCCGGGTTGGGCGCCACCCGCAAAGCAAACGAGAGGAGCCGGCCGTGATCGCCAGAGTGCCCATGACAGCATGGTGCAGGGCAATTTTCTGGGCCGCGGGGTGGTCGCCGTGGGAATGCCCGAACAACATCAGCCCCCCGATGATTGCAAAGAGAGGCAGCGGTACAGTCCAAGCGGCGTGCCGAAATAGCCCTACCCGCTTGAGCCCTTCAACGGTACCCACGAACAAACACAGCAACCCGTAGGTCTTGTGTTGGATGATTTCCGGATCAGGCCCCCAGAAGGTCTCGGCAAAACTGAGTGACCCAATGGGCCAAGCCTCGTGATCACTCCAAATCAGAAGAAAGATCCCTCCGGTCAGCATCGCACCGGGTAGGAGAAAGCGGCTCCAGGCCAGGGCCTGCCACCGCAAGGCCTGGCGCAGTTCCGAAAGGCCGATCAGCAGGACGAGGAATCCTGCGAGGTGGTGATTGAATTCCGAATAGGCGATTCCTTCCGGGGATCCTTCCCAAGCGGGCTCGCTGCCCCCGCCGCCATGGTGATCGTGCTGCGCGTGGCCCTCACCATGGCTCCCTGCATCATCATGCGTCGCGTGGCCCGAATCGGCCCACAGGCCTCCCGCAGGCAGGAGGCAGAGCAACAGCGCCAGCATCACGCCGTACGACCGACTCGAGAATAACCATCGGGGGAAAACCAAACCTGGAAGCACAAAGGCCCGTCCGGTGCTCCGGACAGGCCTTACACTGAACTCATTCATGCATGGCGCGTCGATTACATGAACTTCATGAATTTTTCTTTGGCCTCATCCATCACCTGAGCAGTGATTTGGGCCAGCCCGCGTTCCTTGGCAATTCGCTCGATTTCACGCCGAGCCATCGGCCGGATGAAATCCGGGATATTGTCCAGCCGCTGCTCGGCATCCTTGGTCCAGGCAATGCCGTTCGGCGAATCATTCTTGGAATCGTCCATCACCTGCAGCGTGATGCTTTTATAGCCGTGCTTCCGGGCATAGGCCTCGACGCTGCTCTGCACCATCGGCTTCACGAAGGACGGCAGACGCTCCAGCTTCTCCTTCGCATCGGGAGTCCAGGTGAATTCGCTCGCACCGGTGCCGTTCTGAGGCTTGCCGCTCGAGGTCAACCCCATCTCAGCAACCATGGCGGAGAACGGACAGCCACCCGAAGTCTTCTCACCGCTCGCCGCCGGTGCGGCCGGTTTGGCCGAAGCCGATTGGCCGCCCTGGATCTTCTCATTCAGGTACGCCGCCATCTGCCCCGCGCCGGCCTGGGCCTCTTCCTTGAGCGTCCCGCGCGTCATCTCGAACGGCTCCGCCGCTTCCGAACGGCCGCCGAGCTTCACGCCCAACGAAGCCACCATCTGCGTCTCCCCGGGATTCGTCACCATCGAGAATTTCGCCCCGCAGGACGGGCAGCCGAAGAAGACGCCCAACGAGCCTTCGCCGGGCTTTTCGACTTTCTGGAAATTCATGTAGGTCTCACAATTCAAACACACAAATTTCATAACAACCCCCTCAGGGTCGATGGCGGTTAAAGCTTCTCGGCCAGTACCTTTTTATAGTCCAGCAACGCCTGGATCCGGCCCACGATCTCTTGGTACTTCTGGATCGTCGGGTATTCCGGATCGAGCAACGGCTCGCCTTTATCGAATGTTTTGGCAAATTTGCGATCGAAGGGGATACGGCCCAACAGCGGAAGATCCAACGCCTCGCACATGGCTTCCGTATTACCCTCAAACAGCTCATGTTCGGCGCCGCAGGACGGACACCGGTATTCGCTCATGTTCTCCACGATTCCAAGCACGCGAATGCCCATGTCACGGGCGTAAGTGACGGACTTCTGAACCACGTCGGAGGCCACTTCCGACGGCGTCGTCACGACGATCGCTCCGGCGAGATCGGGAATAAACCCCGCGATCACCGGCGGTTTGTCGGCCGCGGCGCCGGGCGGCAGGTCGGCCAGGAGGTAGTCCAGGTCGCCCCACACCACGTCCGAGAGGAATTCCCGGATGACGTTCATTTCCATCAATCCCAACCAAACGGGGCTGAGGTCCATCGGGCCTTTCCAGCGCACCGGGGAGGCATCGTCAAGAAAGAAGTCCATCGACGCCACCTTGATTCCGAGCGGCCCGACCGGAGGCAGGGCACCTTCGGGCGTAATCGTCAACGCCTGGCCATGCACACCCAACATGCGCGGCACGCAAGGCCCGTTCAAGTCGACGTCGAGCAAACCGACCCTTGCCCCCTGGCGGGCAAACGCCAGGGCCAGGTTCACGGTCGTCATGCTCTTGCCGACCCCACCCTTGCCGCTCATCACGACCAGCTTCCGCTTGATGCCGGCCATACGGGCCTGCACCTGCTTCATCTGGGCGGTGATTTGCTGGACGACTTTCGCGTCGTCCGAATACTGCAACTTGGTGAGGATCGACTTCAGATCCTTGTCGGCAGCCATGGTCATGCGGCCCTCCGAAAAATCAGAAAAGTAACGGTATCACAGCGATTTCCGTCCAGTCAAACAACCCGGACCCCGCTCGTGAGAACGGGGCTTCCGGAACGAACTAGATGGAAAATTGGATATTGCCCCGGTCTCGGGCCTGGGCCAACACTCCCCGCCGCTTCAATTCCTCGATGATCTGGCGCGCGGCCTCATCGAAATCCCGCGGACCGGCGAAGTGAAGATCCGTATTCGGGGGCGCTTCTTCGCCGACCTTACTCATATGGACGGCGATGACCGGTGCCGGCTGCACGAGCGTGCGGATCATATCGGCCATGCGTTGATAGTTGATCCCGAACGTCTTGCTGGTCGAGACCACGATCATGCCGGCATCGATCAACAGGCGGGCAACCTCTCCGTAGCGACGCACCCTCTCCGCTCCGAACGTCGGATCGGCGGCCGAGAGGTCTGCATCCAATCCCTGTAGTAGGTTCGCCCCCTCGAGTAAGTACGCCAATCGTCCATCCGCGACGAGCAAGGACTCCACCCGACGAGCGAGGAAGGTCTTGCCGTTCTGCGCTGCGCCGGTGAAAAGCACGATCGCCGCCCTATGCCCATACTGCTTGGCCCGGTCCTCCGCCCCGACGTCGCCGCGCAACCAGGCGAACTCCCGTTGCCGCGCCTCCTCTCGGAGCCCCTCCTGCTCATCATGAACCAGTTCGGTGATGATGCCGCCGCCGGCAATATCGTACTCGTCGACCAACACAAATCGTCCGGTGGATTCGAAGGACGAGGAAAGATCAAAGGCGATCGGGGCTTTCACGCGCAAGGTCAGCTCGGCCACCTGATTCTTGTTCACAGCCTGGCTCGCCTGCGGTTGCCCGAGGTCCGTGGTGTCAATGATGCGATGAACCGCCCCCACCTCACAGGCGACCTCTCTCGTCGCCAATCTCAGGAGATACTTCCGCCCTTTCTCCAACGGCCGCTTGCCCAACCAGAAGAGATTCGCTCGAAACGCCGTCGAAACCATGGGAATCGCGTCCCGCTGCGACGCAATCTCGCCGCGCTCGACGAAAATTTGCTCATCCAGCGTGATGCCGACCGATTGCCCTGCCTCGGCCTCGGTCGGCGGAGGTTCGACGTTGAAGGCTTCGATCGATTGAATCGTCGCGGTCTTATTGGACGGAGAAAAGACAAGCTGGTCGCCGACCTTCAGGCGTCCTGCAGTGATGCGCCCCGTCAGAATACGCCGCGCATCGAACTTGTACACGTCCTGCAAGGGTAGTCGCAGGGGCTGCTCCGCGCGGGCCCGTTCCTTCTTGAACAAGGCCAGCGTGTCGAGCACTGTCGGTCCCTTATACCAGGGCATATGCTGGCTGGGGGTGACGATGTTGTCTCCCATCTTCGCGCTGACGGGGATCATCTGTTGCGGAACGGCTTTAAACTGTCCCAAAAACTCACGGTATTCTTTTTCGATACCCTCAAAAACGTCCTGTCGATAGCCGACCAGATCCATCTTGTTGACGACGACGGCGAACTGCCGGACGCCGAGCAGCGACAGCAGGTAGCCGTGCTTCTTCGACTGCTCCTTCACCCCTTCCAGCGCGTCGATCAACAACAACGCCGCCTCCGCCCGCGCCGCGCCGGAGATCATGTTCTTCAGGAACTCCTTGTGGCCGGGCGCATCGATGATGATGTACTGGCGCTCGTTCCAAATGAAGAAGGTACGAGCCGTATCGATGGTGATGCCCTGTTCCTGCTCTTCAAGAAACGCGTCGAATAGGAACGCGTACTCGAACTCCTTGCCCTGCTGACGACAGATCGCCTGCACCTTCTCGAGCTTGCCCTCGGGCAGCGAACCGCTGTCGGCGTAGAGCCGGCCGACCAGCGTGGACTTACCGTGGTCCACGTGACCGACAATCACGATATTGAGGTTTTCTTTCGGTTTGGTGATCGCCTTTGCCGGCGCCGTCGTCATCGTACTCATCACATGTAACCCTTCTTGCGTAGCATCTCCATGCCGCGGCCCGCGTCCTGTGCCCGTCCCGCCCGTTCGGCTACGTTGGTGCCGCGCAATTCTTCAATGATTTCATCCACGGTCTTGGCCGTCGATTTGATCGGTGTCGTACAGGGGGCGCAGCCCAGACTGCGATAGCGGGTGCCGTCTCCCCTGTCCAGATAGAGGTCCATGAAGGGAATATTTTCGCACTTGATGTATTCCCAAATATTGATCTCCGTCCAATCCAGCAGAGGATGGATGCGGATGTGGGTACCGGGTGGGAAGCTGGTCTTGAACTGGTCCCAGAGTTCGGGCGGCTGATCGCGGAAGTCCCAATCGCCGTGCTTGTCGCGGGGAGAGAAATACCGTTCCTTGGCCCTCGTGCTGTCTTCGTCGGCGCGCACACCCAGGATGATGCCGGTATAGCCCTTCTCTTCGACCAGATTCTTCATGGCTGTGGTCTTCAAGGCGGTACAACAGACATCGCGCCCCAACGTATGGTTCATGCCCTGCGCCAGCGCTGCCTTGTTCTGCCCCACCACCAGGTTGAGACGCCACTCGCGCGCCAATCGATCGCGATACTCGATCATGGCCGGGATTTTGTAGCTGGTATCGACGTGCAGGAGGGGAAACGGCACGTGGCCGAAGAACGCCTTCCGAGCCAACCATAAGAGAACCGTGGAATCCTTTCCCATCGACCACAGCATCGCCAGGTGGTCAAAATGCTTGTAGGCTTCCCGGAAGATATAGACGCTTTGGTCTTCGAGCTGACGCAGGTGTTTCATGATCGGATACTCGTAAATGGTTAAGCCGGAATTTTGTCTGCCTGGACGACGCCGCCGCCTGACGCTCCGGGAGCCGCGAGTTCGGCCAGTTTGGCCGCCGCTTGTCCGGATTCGACCACCCGGCGGGCGGTCGCCACACCACCGGCGATGGACGTGCTTTTGCCTGCGGCATAGAGCAGCATCGCGGCATTCAGCAGCACCCAGTCCCGCTGCCCGCCTTGAATCTCATTGGACAGCAACCGCTTGATCAGTTCGATCTCCTTGGTGCGCTGCTCTGCCGGGAACCCCGCCATCTCCTTGAAAGTCGTCATCATCAACCCGGCGTCCTTCGGATGGAACGAACCGGGTGTGATCCGTTCACCTTGCAGTTCCAAGTACCGCGTCACGCTGCCGATTGACAATTCAGGATCGCCCTCGACGCCTCGAATGACGAGCGCCCGCGGGCAACTCAGCATCCGCAGCGCCTCGACGGTTTTTTCGAAGTATGGGGGATGGGAGAGGCCGATGACCTGCGAGGTTGCGCGGGCGGGATTCAGCATCCGGGCGATCGGGTGAAACACATTCCTCACGCCCAACTCCTGTCGCATTTCGAGGAATCGATTCACCGGCGGATGGTAGAGGGCGAGGTCGAGATACGCGAAGCCCCGTTGCTCCAAATCTGCGCCGACTTGCTTGGCGGCGCGATCTGTCGGAATCCCGAGGGGTCCCAACACCGAGGACACACCGCGTCGATCGGGTGGACCATCGACCCCGTGCATCAGGATAACCGCGCCGGCCGCCGCCGCCACAATGGCAGCGGGTACGATCGCGTGGAAGGTTTCGCGCTTCCCACCGTATACCGGCAGGTCCACAACACCGAACCCTGCCCGTACCGGGACGGGAGGCACATACTGACGGGCGGTCGCCGTGAACGCCGCCAGTTCCGTCACCGATTCCGATTTGTACCGCATCGCGATCAAGAACGCGCCGACCTGTACGGGCGTGGCCATGCCTTCGATCATCAGCCGCATCGCCTGTTTGGCTTCCTCCCATGTCAGGTCCTTGGAGGTTTTCTGGCCCTTGGCGATCTTGGAAAGCAGGCGTTGCATGAACAGCAGTTCCTTCTTGGTTTCGATGTGAGGGGTTACTTGTGCAGTCCGCACTCGGTCTTGGCGAAATTTTTCCACCGCCCCGAGCGCGGGTCCTCGCCCGGCGCCACCGGAGCAGTGCAATGCGTGCATCCGATGCTGGGATAGTTACGGTCGTGGAGCACGTTATACGGCACTTCGTGGAGCTGAATGTAGGTCCAGACCTGCTCACTGGTCCAGCGCGCCAACGGGTTCACCTTGACGAGATTGAACTTCTTGTCCCATTCGATGATACCGGCGTTGGCACGGGTCGGAGCCTGGTCCCGGCGGATGCCCGTAATCCACGCGGCATAGTTCGAGAGCACCCGGCCCAGCGGCTCGATCTTCCGCAACTGGCAACAATGATCCGGACTTTTCTCCCACAACGAGGCGCCATATTGAGCAGCCTGTTGGTCAGGCGTCAGCAACGACTTCACCTGGATGACCTGCTCAGGCTTGAGCCCGTAGCGTTCCACGATGCGGTCACGGACCTCAATGGTTTCGGGAAACAGAAAGTCGGTGTCCAGATAGAACAGCGGTGACTGCCGGTCGATGCGATGCATCATGTCGACCAACGCCACATCCTCCGCGCCGAAGCTACAGGCCAGCACGATCTTCCCCTTGAACATCGTCAGGGCCTGCTCCAGCACCTCCCAGGGTTGCCGCGACTCGAGCGAATCACTGAGCACTTTCAATTCCTGGTCCGAGGGTCTGTTCTGTGCGTTCGCTGTCGTCATCGTTGGACTCCCGCGGCGACTGCCCGGCTCAGGCTTCGACCTTTTCGACGAGAATCTTGAAATGCTTCGACTCGGCATCCAACGGGCCTTCGGTCAAAATTTTGTGCCCGTCGTTGCGCAAACTCATCGGCACGTTCCGGATCGGCTCCCCTGCATCCAGCCACACTTCGAGTTGTTCGCCGTTGTCCATCATCTCGAGCTTCAGCTTCGTCTTGACGTAATTCATCGGGCAAGCCACGCCGCGGAGGTCGTACACCGGTGCCTGCACCGCGGGAGCGGGCGCCGCGACGAGAGTTTGTGGGGCGGGCGGCAGGGATTCCTCCCCCACTTTCGCCAGCTTCAGATCCTTGCCGAGTTGATCGGTCGCGGCGCGGCAGACAGCGATGAAACTCTTGGCAAACCCCATCTTCGCGGTCGCTACCTCTGCCGTCGTGTCTTTCGGCCCCAAATCTCCGATCTGGCTCCCCAGATTCCGATAGGTCGCGGGCACGATGCCCTTGGCCGCCAGACGCGTATCGAACTCCTGGAAGGTTTCCGAATCGGTCGCTGGGTCCAGCCCTTCGGTCACCAGTAGAGCTTTCGCCGCCGCGAGGACGGCGCGGTAGGACTTGTTCACCGACAGGGCGAACTGATGTTTGTCGACGAGCAACTTGGCCTGATACAGCTCTTGGTCGGCCTCCAACATGCGATCGTCGATCATCTCCAGCGCACCGCCGGCGCACTCGCCGGGTCCGAGATCCTCCAGCACGAATTCGGCCTCGCCTTCCCAGTCATAGTAATAGGTCGAATCCTGCTCGAACGCCGGGACGATCGTATAGGGAATGAGTTCATCTTTGAGGACACCCTTCCCGACGCGGCCGATGAAGTCCTGAAGCGATTCGCCGGTCTTACGGTCCCGCCGATAGACGTCCACCAGGTGACGAACCGCCGCCGGAACGCTCTTTGCCGGCAGCTTCACGGTCAACTGACCGATCTTCGGCGTACCATCCACGTGACCGCCCAAATGCAGCTCATAGTGCGGCGCCGTATGTTCGCCGATGCGCTTGCCCACCCCGTGCAGACCGATGGTCGCGATGTGGTGTTGGGCGCAAGAATTATGGCAGCCGCTGATTTTCACACTCACATCGCGAAGATCCTCAGGCACCTGCCCTGCGGGAAACACTTCCGCCAAGGCCCGGGCCATGCCTTTTGAAGACGTGATGCCCAAGCCGCACGTGTCCGTTCCGGGGCAGGCGATGATGTCCTCGACCAGTTCGGCGCCGGGATCGGCCAGGCTGTGCTGGGCCAATTCCAGGTAGAAGGATTCCAGTCTGTCCTCGGGAATCCAGCGAATCACCATATTCTGGTTGATCGTCGTGCGAATATTCCCGTTGGAATAACGTTCGGCCAAATCTGCCACCACCCACATTTGATCGGCGGTGAGATCGCCCATGGGCAATTTGATTGCGGCGGTGACGAAGCCAGACTGGCGCTGCGCCACGACGTTGGTTCGCTTCCAGGCCTGGAACGCGGAGGCGGCACCGTTCAGCGACAGGACCCCGTTCCCATTCCCGTTACCGTGCGCCGGATGGCCGTTGCCACTCCCGTTCCCGCTTGTCTGCGCACCCACCTTGGTCGGCATCACCAGCGGCGGCGTATCGGCATGGGTCAACATCTTGATCGGCTCGAGCGTCGGGACCGCATAGCCCATGGCTGCGTAGGCCGCCTCCCAACGCCGCTTGAACTCCTCGAAACCGAGTTTTTCGATCACGAACTTCATGCGGGCCTTGTTGCGGTTCTTGCGGTTCCCCAATGTATCGAACACCTTGATGACCGCTTCGATGCTCGGAATCAGCTCCTCCATCGGGGTGAACTCGCGCAGGACTTGCGCCATGCGAGGCAAGGACCCGAGGCCTCCTCCGACCACCATCCGGAACCCGATGGTACCGTCCTCGCGCTTGGCGGCGAGCAGTCCGATATCATGGATGGGCGTCAAGGCGCAGTCCTGGCGGCAACCGGAGAAGGCGATCTTGAACTTCCGCGGCATGCTCTGGTTCAGCGGATTGCGCAACAAATGATAGGCGACCGTCTTGGCATAAGGAGTCACGTCGAACACTTCCCCCTGGCAGACCCCGGCCAGGTGACAGGCGGTCACGTTGCGAACCGTATTGGCGCAGGCCTCACGCGTCGTCAACCCGACTTCGGCCAGCAGCCGCATCATCGTCGGAACGCTGTTCAACTCGACGAAGTGCAACTGAATGTCCTGTCTCGTGGTGACATGTCCGACCCCGGTGGCGTATTGGTCGGCCAACTCGGCAACGCGACGAACTTGATTCGCCGTCAGGCCGCCGAATGGAATCTTGATCCGAAACATTTGCACGCCCTGCTGACGTTGGCCGTAGATGCCGTACTGAAGCCGGAAGGGCTTGAAAATGTCCGTGGAGAGATCCCCGGCCAAAACCCGCCGAGCTTCCACCTCGAACGTCTCGATTTCTTCCTGAATATGGGCCGGAATCGGCTCCGTCTTAATCGCAGGGCGAAGGCCGACTGTATTGGGGGTCATGATCAAAACCTCGTTGGTTGATGAGGGTCGTTGTCCGGATACATGCCGTGGTCGTGGTTCAGATGTGATACATCAATGCTTGGCGCTCTTCGATCGAGCGTTGCCGCTCGGCCAACTCTTCGACTGTCACGTCTGACAGCACACTGAGTTCAGCCTGTTTGACGCGGTCCCAGAGATGCGACAGCAGGGCCTCCCGTTTTGCTCCGCGGGATCGTTTCGGTTGGTTGCCGTTGGTCGTCATGAGCGGACCGTCGAGGGCATTGAGAATATCGGCCACCGACAGCTCGGATGCCTTTCGGCTCAACACATAACCGCCTTGGGCTCCACGCTGGCTCGAGACAACCCCTGCTTTTTTCATGGCATGGAGGACCTGCTCCAGAAACCTGGCAGGAATACCTTGTCGGTGGGCAATGGCCTTCGCGCAGACCGGTTGGTTTACGTCATGGAGCGCCAAATCCACTGCCGCTATGATCCCGTACGTCGCTCGCAGGCTGACTTTCATTTCTGATTATTCCGATAGGAATTAAGACTGCTATATAACGGCTGCTTCGGTCGCTTGTCAAGTTGGGTCCAGCCGCATCCCGCCTTCACGAGCTACGTAGTTTCGATGATCTGGGTCGAACCAGCACGACCACAGCCACACATGCCCCATTGAAACGTGGAGATGGTGGGGGATGATGCTCCAAATCTTGGCACACCGGCCTCCACGCGGTGCCGCTCAGCCGGGACCGGCCGCCAGTTTTCGCGATTGACAACATCTCCATGCTGCGCAATAATCCCGCCCTCTTCTTCGTCGGTGCCTTCATGTCGCTTCATTCATCTTCATTCAACGTCCTGTTGTTTAGTGCGGACAGCAGTATCCAGGCTCACTACAGGGATCTTTTCGGGGAGCAGAGCCTCACAATCGTTCGCGAAGGATGGTCTATTCCGAAGGAGGCCGGCAAACGGACCTTCGACGCCGTCATCGTCGAATCCAAAGGACCCGGCGCCTCCGCTGAATTTGGAAAGGTACTCTCCACGATCGATCCGGCCAGAACGTTGGTGCTGTTCGGTTCTCGGACCGTGCTGAAACGGACCGCGACCCTGCTCGCGGGAGGAAAGCCGGAGAAGGCTCCGTCCGCCAACGGGGCCGGGGAATCATTGTGTTTGGAATCCTTTCTGGAGCACAAAGTCGGGGACTTTGTGAAGGGCATGCGCAACGGATCCGGTCGCAATCTCCACCCGATGCTGATCGCAGCGGTCGAGCGCCCTTTAATCGCCATGACCTTGCGCGAAACCAAAGGGAATCAGATTCAGGCGGCGGAACTCCTGGGCTTGAATCGCAACACCTTGCGGAAGAAAATCTTGGACCTTCACATTCCGGTCAAACGGGCCCGAATCAGTTGATTCGGGCCTCTCAACATCCGTCCCTGTGCCGCTTCACCCCTCGAGGATTCTCCCGAGGGATTCGCCCACGCATCCGCTGGCCGTTTAACCACCAAAGGAGGGAGCAATGACCAAGGAAGAGTTGATTGCGAAGATGGCCAACAGCGCTGGAATCACCAAGGTCGCCGCCACGACGGCCCTGGAAGCGTTTACCGGAGCCGTGACGACCTCGCTGAAGAAGGGGCAGCGCGTGACGCTGGTCAATTTCGGCACCTTTACTATTTCGAAGCGGAAGGCACGGATGGGCCGCAATCCCCGTACCGGCGAATCGCTGAAGATTCCGGCCGCCCGCATTCCGAAGTTTTCGGCAGGCAAGGAACTTAAGGCCGCGGTCAAGTAGCTCCCGTCCGGCCCCACTACCTGTCCGTACACTCCGGGCGGCTTCTCTTTGCCTGACCGGCACCCGGGAAGCCGCCCCACGATCTCGTTTTCTTGACACTTTCAGTGAGCCTGTATTAGCATCGCCGGGCTATAGGCGCGTAGCTCAGGGGGAGAGCGCTACCTTGACACGGTAGAGGTCGACGGTTCAAGACCGTCCGCGCCTACCATTTTTTTCATGCTGAACACGCCTGCTCCGGTCGCCGGCAACCGCGGCGGTCGGATAGGCAATGTATTTCTCGTAGGACAGACCTGCGTGGCCTCACAGTCAATTCAGATTACCCTTCCTGACGGAACTCGAAAACAAGTACCAGCAGGATGCACGGTCCGCGATGCGCTGACCCAAGCGGGAGTTCGCTTGAGTCCGGATGTACTTGCGGCGAAAGTCGACGGGAAGCCCGCAGATCTTTCGCGTCCCTTGCAGCAGGATACGACCTTGGAACCGCTCACGTTCGCATCCCGCGAAGGCCGCGAGGTCTACCGCCACAGCAGCACCCATATCATGGCGCAAGCGGTCAAGGAGGTCTTTCCGACCGCGCAGATGACCATCGGCCCGGCTCTTGAGGACAGCTTCTTCTACGACTTCGCCTTCGAGCGTCCGTTCACCCCGGAGGACTTGGAGAAAATCGAGGCCCGCGCCCGCGACATCATCAAGCGCAATCTTCCGGTCGCCCGTCGTGAACTGTCCAAGCAGGAAGCAATTGATCTTTTTCGATCCCGCGGCGAGCAGTACAAAGTCGAGTTGATCCAGGGCCTTCCGGACAGCGAGCCCATCACGGCCTACAGCCAGGGCGACTTCGTCGATCTCTGCCGAGGCCCGCACCTCCCCGCCACCGGGTTGGTCGGCGCATTCAAACTACTCACCACCGCAGGAGCGTACTGGCGCGGCGATGAGCGGAACCCAATGCTCCAGCGGATCTACGGGACATCCTTTCCTACTCAGGCCGAGTTGGACGCACACCTGGCCCGGCTGGAGGAGATCAAGCGACGCGACCACCGCAAAGTCGGCAAGGAACTGGACCTGATCACCATCCAAGACGAAATCGGTCCCGGGCTGGTCCTGTGGCATCCCAAGGGCGCCCTCATCCGCCTGCTGATTGAGAACTTCTGGCGTGAACAGCATCTCAAGGATGGCTACGACCTGGTGTACTCGCCGCATGTGGCGAGACTCGACCTCTGGAAGACCAGCGGACACGTGGATTACTACCGCGAGAACATGTTCGCGTCCATGAAGATCGAGGGCAGCGAATATCAGCTCAAGCCGATGAACTGCCCCTACCACATCATGATTTACAAATCGCACCTACGCAGTTACCGGGACCTCCCGATCCGCTACGGCGAACTCGGCACCGTCTACCGCTATGAGCGCACGGGCGTCCTGCACGGACTGTTGCGCGTGCGCGGCTTCACACAGGACGATGCGCACCTGTTTTGCCGACCGGACCAGATCCAGGCGGAAGTCAGCCGGGTGCTCGATTTCACCTTCTTCGTGCTGAAGGCGTTCGGCTTCGGAGAATTCGAGATCTTCCTCTCGACCCGTCCCGAGAAATCGGTGGGGTCTGACGAAAAATGGATGCTTGCGACCAGTTCGCTCGAAGCGGCCCTGAAGGGGCAGAATATTGCCTACAATCTCGACGAAGGCGGCGGAGCCTTTTACGGCCCCAAGATCGATATCAAGATCAAGGATGCGCTCGGACGCTCTTGGCAATGCTCGACGATTCAGGTCGATTTCAACAATCCCGAGCGCTTTGAATTGAGCTACATCGGTGAAGACGGCAAATCCCATCAGCCGATCATGATCCATCGGGCTTTGATGGGGTCCATCGAACGGTTCTTCGGAATTCTCGTGGAACACTATGGCGGGGCGTTTCCAACTTGGTTGGCACCCGTACAGGCCGTCGTCCTCACCATCACCGACAAGCAACACGAGTTCGCGGCCAAGATCGTGGCGGATCTCAAAGCCCAGGGCTTCCGCGTTGAACCCGATCTTCGCAATGAAAAGATCGGCTTCAAAATTCGGGAAGCGGAGAAAAGCAAAGTCCCTTACATGCTCGTCGTCGGGGACAAGGAAGTGCAGAGCGGTACCGTGTCGGTCCGCGGTCGCAGCGGCGCCAACCACGGCAGCATGCCGGTGGAGCGTGTCGCCGAATTGCTTCGCGCCGACCACGCAACCGTGCGGCGGGCATCGTAACCTACTCACGAAAGAGGTGACCTATCGTCCCTAAATTACGCGTCAACCGGGAAATCAGAATCCGTGAAGTTCGCGTGATCGGTCCCGAAGGCGAACAACTGGGGATTTTGCCCACCGCCGAGGCCTTGAGCAAAGCCCAAGAGCAAGGCTACGACCTCGTCGAGGTGGCGCCGACTTCTCAGCCCCCGGTGTGCCGTATCATGGACTATGGGAAGTACAAGTACGAGCTCAGCAAAAAGGAACACCAAAGCCGCCGACACCAGAAGTCGACCCAAGTCAAGGAGATCAAGCTGAGGCCTCGAACCGACAAACACGACCTGGAGATCAAGATTCGGCAGATCAAGGGGTTCCTGGCCGACGGCAATAAGACCAAAGTCACCTTGACCTATCGCGGTCGCGAAATGGCCAATCAGGAAATGGGCCGTACGGTCATGACCTCGGTGATTGAACAGTGCGTGGACGCGGGCACCGTGGAGTTCGCCCCTCGCATGGAAGGCCGAAGCCTCATTATGATTTTGGCTCCGAAGTAGCACACGACCCCAGCACAAGGAAGGATAGAAGACGACATCATGAAACTGAAAACACACAGCGGATCGAAAAAGCGATTCAAACGGACCGGAACGGGCAAACTGGTCAGAAAAAAAGCCGGTCGCCGGCATTTGCTCACGGGAAAGGGACGCGATCGGAAGCGGCGGTTGAAGGGTTCCGCGCCGGTGTCGCCGACGTTTACCCTCGCAGTCAACCGCATTCTCCCCTAGTCGAATGGGGTTCGATCGACCGCGTCGATCGGAGAACGGGCTCGAAAGGAGTAGTGACGTATGCCTCGCGCAAAAGGTGGATCAAAGACTCGGCAGCGGCGGAAAAAGCGGCTTAAGCTGGCGAAAGGCCAGTACGGTGCAAAGAGCCGGCTGTTCAGGACCGCAACCGAATCCGTCGACAAGGGACAGGCCTATGCCTATGTCGGACGGAAGAACAGAAAACGGGATTTTCGCCAGCTCTGGATCGCTCGGATCAGCGCCGCGACCCGCTTGCACGGCATCGCCTACAGCCGTTTCATGAATGCGTTGAAGAAGGCGAACGTCCTGCTGGACCGGAAAGTGCTCTCGGATATGGCCATCAAGGATATGGCCGGGTTCGAAAAACTGGTCGGTCTCGCCAAGCAGCAGTTGGCTACCGCAAAGTAAGCCGCACCGTTACCGGGGCGGGATGACCGCCCTGGCACCACGTATCGGAACGGGGATCGCTCTCCAGTGCGGAGAGGTCCCCGTCACGACTCTTCCAGCAACCGATCGACGACGAGTTCGAGCGCCACAGCGGGAACTCCGATCTGCCACTGTTCTAAGACCTCGGGATGCAATTCCCCGAGAACCCCGATCGGCCGTCCATCAGCCACGATCTGCCCCGCTCGGCCGTCCAGGAAGGACGGATGGGCCAAGGGCTCTAGCTTGAATGGCCGATTCAGATAGTAGAACAACAGATCCAGGCAGGAGTGAATTTCCGAAAAATGCGCGCCCGCATGCGCGATCACGGCACCCAACACGGTCAGCGTGCGCGACCCGAGGTCGCTCTGCTCGTCAGGCACCGCCACTTCTCCCACTTCGAACATACGATGCGGATAAAAGGCGCGGCTCGAATTGGCCTCCACTTGCAAGAGCGATGGGACAATCCACTGCCGAAGGCAGGAGTAGCTCAGGGACATGACATTGGCCACCTCGACCACTTTCGCCCAGGGAGTGCCGTCGACACGCATCTTCGTGCAGAAGTCTTGATGCGACCCCATGATGTTTGAGATGACTTCCTGAAACTCCATCCCGACCATGAGATCGCGGATGCGATCCGCCATCTGCTCGTGGCGCGAGAGTCCGCCGACGGTAAATTCTGACGGCATCACCGGCGCGAACCGGTTGTACCCCTGGCTGATCGCAACATCTTCGACGACATCCACGGTGTGCATCAAATCGTTACGGTACGGGGGCAGTTGCACCGACAAGGACTTTCCAGAGGGCTTGACCTGGTACCCGTAGGACCGGAGGGCCGCTGCCACCTCCTTGCTCCCCAACGCCTCGCCCAACGCGGACTCGATGGCAGGTAACGGAATCGATCTGGCTGTGCCGAAATCGACCGGCGTGGTCACCCTGGTCCCCAACGCGGTTTTGCTTGAATAGCGAATGTCGATCGGCGCGATCTCGGCGCCGCGGTCTGCCAAATTGGCGGCAAAAATATTCAATGTCAACGCGACCATGTAGGGATCGGTTCCGGTGACCTCGACGAACAGATCCGTGTCGCCCACTTGCACCTCGCCGATTTCACGGCTGTTGATGATCGGCGGAAAGGACAACACCTGTCCTTTGGCATCCCGCAGCACTGGAAGCCGGTCCTGCCCGGCCAGGATCGGTCCATACTCGACCCCCTTGGGATGAACCATGAGAATTTCCCGCAGGGTCATGACCGTATCCATGCCCAGCGGTGTGAACCGGACATCGTCGGGCTTCACCAGATCGTAGCTGACGGGAAAGACGATTTTGGGAAGGCGATAGAGCCCGATTGAAACCGACCGTCGCTTCCGGCCGAAAATGTCTGCCAACTTTTCTTGGGTCTGGATCAGTTGGGCGAGCCCTTCTTTACTGACCTGGTAACCGACCGAAGTACAGGCAGCGACAAAGGGGCGAACCTTCTCAAGGCCCGGAGCCACGGTCAATCGACCGGCTGCAGATCGGCCTTTCTGAAAGAATGGATAGGCAATCGGTTTGCCCAGTTGTTTGATGCGGATCTGGCGCGCAATCCCTTCGCAGCACCAAAGGTCGGGCCGATTGCTGTCCTGAAGCTCAATCCGCAATTCGCCGGTCTCCGGGTTCTGTCCCTTGAGTTCACCCTTGACCAGCATCAACCACTGCTCGAGGTCCTCCGTGGCGATGTGCGCGATCTTGCCGTCTGGACCGGCGATCAGGGCCTCGAGGTCTTCACGCTGTACGGATATGGTGGGCATCGATCACAAGACCTTCAATGAGCTTATCGCGAATAGCCTATAGCAAGAGGCCGGAGAAGCCTCTCGTCCGAAGTCATACGCTATTCGCCCATGCTAGAAGTTCCCTCTCATGCTGCGGATGAAGTCCAAGTCAGCGGAAAACAAGTCGCGAATATCGTGGATGCCAAGGGCCACCATGGCCATTCGATCGAGGCCCAATCCCCATGCGATCACCGGAACCGAGACGCCCAACGGGATCGTCACCTCAGGACGAAACAATCCCGCCCCACCCAGTTCCATCCACCCGAGCCGAGGATGCCGAACGTGCATCTCCACCGAAGGCTCCGTGAAGGGGAAATAGGCGGGAAGGAACTTCACCTCCTTGGCATGGGCAACTTCTCGAGCAAACAGGTTCAGCAAACCCAACAGCGTACGAAAGTTGATGCCATTTCCCAGCACGATCCCCTCGACTTGGAAGAAGTCCGTGGCATGGGTGGCATCCACCTGGTCGTACCGGAAACAGCGCGCGATGGAAAAATATTTGCCCGGGACGGAGGGCTTGCCGGCCAGCGTGCGCGCGGAGACTGCCGTGCCCTGACTCCGTAACACCAACCGTTTGGCACGCTCGACATTGAACTCGTAGCCCCAGCCGGTCGAGCCTGTGCCGGTTCCTCTTTCGTGCGCCTCGGTCACACGCGTCACGAAGGGCTCGGCAAGGGACCGGGCATGCGTGGGAGACTTCACGAAGTAGACGTCATGGATATCACGGGCCGGATGGAACTGAGGCATGAACAACGCGTCCATGTTCCAAAATTCCGTTTCGACCAACGACCCCCGCATTTCCTGAAAACCCATGCTGACGAGCTTGCCCTTCACCAGGTCCAGGAACTCCCGGTAGGCGTGCCGTTTCCCGGCCGCAATCCGCGGAGCCCTGAGGCTGATCGTGTACTTGCGGAAGCGCTTGCTTCGCCAGGCCCCCTCCTTCAGCAATTCCGGGGTCAGCTGCGAGACATCTTCCGCCACGCCCTCACGCGCCAGACGTTGCGCGGCATCCCGGCCTGCCGCCGTCAGAGCGAACATGCGCGTGACCCGCTCGTCGATACGGAAGGGCTCGTGGGCGTTGCCTCGTTTGACCGAATACTGTTGCAACACCTGTCGCAACGGCTCGGCAAAGGCCTGCAACTCACGAGACCCGCTTCGCAAATCCTGCAACAGGCTCCGCATGGCCTCCGCGGTCGGACTGGGCCGTCCCGTGCCTTCGATACAGCCGCCTTGAACGATGAGGATCGCCCCTTCCTTTTTCAGCGTACCGACGGCCTTGCTGACCTCGGAGGGTTCGAGTCCCTCCTGACCCTGAATATCTTGAATCGTGAGCCGCCTCCCCGTTTGCCCCGCTTCCCGGGCCGCGGACAGCACCCGCTCGATCGGCGAATACTTGTCGAAGTACACCTCGCCGACTTTCGTCAACGACGCGAGGAGCGTCACCGTTTCTTTCTGCACGACGATCAGGGTTTTGGCCAGCAGCCACTCGACGGCCATGCTGAGCTGGGAAGGCTCGAGCCCGGTCGCTTCAGCAAGTTGATCGAGCGTCGGAGCCGATCCGTCTGGCGAGGCCAGAGCGAGGAGGACTTTGCTTTCGAGGGGATGAAAATTATCCATGCACCACAGGGCTGTCGCCAATCTCGTCTATCGGTGGGCACCCATTCTGGAAGAAACCGCCGCTGCTCTTTCCTGCCCGGGTCGAAGGGCAGCGATGGCTGCCGCATAGTCGGAACTGCAAAACACGGCCGAGCCCGAGACCAGGACATCGGCCCCAGCGGCAATGATATCCGCGGCGTTGTCCGGTTTGACACCCCCGTCGACTTCGAGTAGCGCTCGGCTCTGGGTCCGATCAATCAACTCACGAACCCGGCGGATCTTATCCAGCACCGAGGGAATGAATTTCTGCCCGCCGAATCCGGGGTTTACCGACATGACGAGGACGAGGTCGGCGTCACGGATAATCTCGGACAGCGACGTGACCGGTGTGGCGGGATTGAGGCTCACGCCGGCTTTGACTTGCCGTTCTTTGATCGATTCAAGCGTGCGGTGGAGGTGCACACAGGCTTCCACATGAACCGTGAGATAGTTGGCCCCGGCCTGCGCAAATTCTTCGATGAACGCGTCGGGGTTCGTCATCATCAGATGGACATCAAGCGGGAGCGATGTCACTTTCCGTATCGCCTCAACGATAGGCGGGCCGACGGTCAAGTTCGGCACGAAGTGACCGTCCATCACATCGATGTGCAACCAATCGGCTTTACCCCGTTCAACCCGCGCAACCTCCTCGGCCAAACGGGCAAAGTCGGCGGACAGAATGGACGGTGCGATGAGCGTCTGACGGCCGGACATCACTGAGTTCTCCGCAACCGAACGGCATAGAAGGCGTCCATGTTGTACGGATTGACCATTGTGGATAAACTGCCCTGAGAGGTCACGAGCGACGCACCGGCCTGGGGCAACCACTGCGCCGACGAGTCACGCTGAACATCGCGATGTAATTGACAAAAACGATCGACGACTGATTCCGTTTCTTCCGGTTCAGTCGAGCAGGTACTATAGACCAACACCCCACCAGGCCGCAATAGACCGTAGGCCGTGCACAGGAGTTCCTGCTGCAAGGCGGCATGCTGGAGAATGCCGTCTTCACTCTTGAACCACTTCCCCTCCGGATGGCGCCGCAGCACACCGAGCCCGCTGCAGGGCGCGTCCAAGAGAATTCGATCGAACGGTTCCGCGAACGAGCCGGCCTCGGGGGAATTCCTCCCGAGGTGACGTAGGTCGGCCGTGACCGGTCGCACAATCGATACGCCCAATCGTCGGCAGTTTTCCATGACCATGTCCAGGCGCGGCCCGGCACGATCGACCGCCACGATCGTGCCGCGATTTTCCATCAAGGCCGCCAGGTGCGTTGCCTTGCCACCCGGTGCCGCACAGGCATCCAGGACACGTTCGCCCGGTCGTGCATCGAGGAGGGGGGGGACGAGTTGAGCCGCCTCGTCTTCGACATACAACCAGCCTTCGGCATAGCCCGGCAGCTCCGTCACCACGCAAGGACTCGCCAGTCGGATGCCCACCGGGCTCACTGCCGTGGCAACCGCGTCTATCTGATGTTCCGCAAGCCGATCCAGCAGTGCCCGCCGCGTGCTGCGCAGGGTGTTTACCCGCAGCGTCAGCGGCGGATTCTCTAGACTGGTTCGACACAGTGCCTCCGCCTGTTCCCGTCCCCAACGAGTCGCCCAGCGCTCGACCAACCACCGGGGGCAGGAGTAGCGGGCAGACCAAGCCGCAACCGGGTCCGGATCGGGCGCAGGCCATGGTGCCATCGGGGTCCTGATCAACGCCCGCAACACTGCGTTCACGAACCCGCTCCAGTCCCGTCCGACACGTTTGGCTTGGGCTTTCACGAGTTGGACCGATTCATTCACGGCCGCCGATTCCGGAATCTTGTCGAGGTACAGGACCTGATAGGCGCCGAGGCGCAACGCCGTTTGCACGACCAGCGGCAGCTTCCGGACCGGCCGATCTGTGACCAGCCCAAGTCGCCAGTCCAATGTCCCTCGATGCCGCAAGACCCCTCGGACCAATTCCACCATAAGCCCGCGCTCCCGTGCATCAAGGTGGTCCCGTCCTGCCATGCGGTCAAACGCATCATCGGCCAGCTCGCCATCCTTTTCAGTCGCCAGAAGTAGTCGAAAGGCGGACTGGCGCCCTGACGTTGTCTGCCGGGATTGAGACCCACCTGCTCGATCGATGGTCATAGGGCACGATCGATGAGCTGAGACCCGTTGGATGGGACCGGAATTGGCGCAATGGCCAAGGCAGCTGAATCACGCATTCGGCTTGAGCGAGGCCCCAAGAATGGTACCAGGAACAAGGCGGTGGCCTGCGAGGTACTGCGCCATTGTCATTCGACGACTGTTGGCCGGCTGAATTTCCTTCAGGCGAAGAGTCCCCTCCCCGGTTGCCACATCCACTGCATCTTTGGTCACGTTCGTCACCGTTCCGGGTGGAGCTGTGGCCGTTCCTTCGTGAACGGCAACCAGCCACAGACTCCATCGTTCGCCTTTGCAGTCAGTGTAGGCCCCCGGCCATGGAGAGAGCCCTCGGATACGGTTGCGGATGTCGGCGGCACTCATGGCCCAATCGATCTGACCGTCTTCCTTTTTCAGGATCGGCGCCATCGTGGCCAACGTATGGTCCTGTTGCCGCGGCACCAGCGTACCGGCTTCCAGTTGCCGTAAGGTTTCGACGAGCAGACGTCCGCCGATCTTCGCCAGCTTGGGGGCCAGCGTGCCGGCCGTGTCGTCAGGCTCGATAGGGATCGATTCCTGGAGTAGCATCGCACCGGTATCCATCCCCTCGTCCATCATCATCGTCGTGATTCCGGTTTCCCGCTCCCCACGAATGATGGCCCACTGAACCGGACCGGCGCCACGGTACTTCGGAAGCAACGAGCCATGGACGTTGACGCAGCCCCGCGGGGGGAGACTCAACACCGCGGGAGGGAGAATGCGCCCGAATGCCGTCACGGCGATGACATCCGGCTGCCAGGCACGCAACGCATCCAGAAACACCGGATCTTTCATTTTGGTCGGCTGGAGATACGGAATATGATCTCTGAGACAGATCAGTTTGATCGGTGAATAGACAACATCCTGTCCGCGCCCTTTGGGACGGTCAGGTTGCGTGACGACACCCACGACCTGATGGGGTGACTTGAGCAGGGACTCGAGCGACGGGACGGCGAACTCGGGTGTGCCCATGAAGACGATCCGCATGCGGAGGCTTTAGCATTCCGCTCCGCCGAATTCAATGGGCCGCCCTGCTTCCTTGACTCTCGTTTCCTGCGCCTGTTAGTATCCGGCCGCGGGGTGGAGCAGCCTGGTAGCTCGTTGGGCTCATAACCCAAAGGTCGAAGGTTCAAATCCTTCCCCCGCAACCAACCTTCTTCCCTTCTCCCTCAACCACTTAGAGCAGTTTCACTCACAGGCTGTGCAGTCGCATGAGAAGCCGATTGTGCTAAAAATGTGCTAACTCCTGCGGGAGCGCGATCCAATACCTCCACACCAGCGCGCAAACTCTCCGGATGATGATGCGCGTACCTCATCACCATCGAGATCGTCTTCCACCGTCCGAGCTTTTGCACCGTGTAGATATCGACACCCGCCTGCACGAGTCTTGTGGCGAAGGTATGGCGCAGATCATGAAAGCGGAAGTTCTTCACCTCCGCCTTCCTCATCACTGGATAGAACACGCGGAGTAAATCCCGTGCGTCCAGTCGATTGCACGCCCCGTTGTAGAAGACGTAATCGCTCTTGAGTGACCGGACTTTGGCTCTGGCCTTCAGGACTTCCAATGCTTTGCCATTGACTGGGAGCGTGTCCTTGGCTCCATTCTTCTGCTCCAGCAACGTGATCGTCCTCCGAAAGAGATCAACCTTGGACCATTGCAGATTCAGGATTTCTCCCTGCCGCAGTCCGGTATTTACGGCAAAGGTGATGATCTCCTGCAGCCAGACTGGCGAGGCGGCCAACAATTGCCGCTCTTCCTCGACTGTCAGCCATCGCTCAATTTGATTCCGTACCTTCTCCTTCGACACCCGCAGCACGGGGTTCTCTGCGACCCATTCCCATTCCCTCACAGCGAGCTGAAAGGCATGGCTCAAGATGCCAAGTTCAATATTGATCGTCTTGGCCGCTGCGCCTTCCACCCGCCGCTTGGCTTTGTACTCGGCAAGCAGAGAGGGTCGCACTTCCTTTAAGGTCAGGTCCCCTAAGGCCCGGTTCAGATGTAACGAAACTGACTTATCACTTCGATGCGACGACGGGGCCTTGTTCGGAGCCGAATGGTCTCTGAGGTAGCGCTCCAACAATTCCTTCACCGTCTTGTCGACCCCCCGTTCGGGCACAAACCATTTGCCCTCGGCGATCTGGCTCATTACCTTGTGATAAATCTTTTCCGCTAGCTTCCTATCCGTAGCCTCTGTGGATCGTCTGACCTGCTTCCCACCGTAGGAAAAACTCATCCACCAGACTCGGCCTCGCCGAAACAGCGCCATCATTGACCTCCTTGTTTGGCCCTGTCTTGGTCTGGTTTCTCGCGAGGTGGAGTATAGACGGCGCGCTTGGCGCCTTCAATGAGACGGTCGACATCCAACACATCAGCACATTTCAATGAAGGAAGTGGTGAAGCGGACGGGCCTGCAAGCCCCTTCAGCCAGACTTCGATTTCCTGAGGATCGAACCGGATCAGCCCGTGAATACGACGGCAGGGGATCTTGCCCTGAGAAGCCCACAAATACAGGGTTGAGGGCTTAATATTGAGCCAGGCGGAGAGTTCCTTGATCGTGAGGAGCATTACACACCCGAACCGGGGGAGTCTCGCGACACCCCCGTACCCCCGCTTTGGCCGCCCGCGTGCCCGCCGGCGGGGGTCAACACAGAGTGCTTAGGTTTTCTCTTGAGCAGGTTCCGGTGCCGATCCTTCCAGCGGGAGACCCCTTCGACGATCTCATGCTTGAGCCACTGTTCACCTTCCGGACTCGCGCAAATCACGGCGAGCATGGGCGCGACGGATGCACTGACCCAGCGCTTCACCCCGGCCAGGGTTTGTTCGTCCTTCTCCATGACCAGCCGGCCCTTCTTGAACCCTTCGGTCAGTTCCGCATACCAATCAAGGAGGGGAGCCCGATACCGATCATCCTCGCTCGCCTCGTGAGACGTATCCCGAAAGTCCACATAGGACCGGAGGAGACCAACCAGGAATTCTCGCCAGTCATCTTCTTCTAAATGCGACAGACAGCGGGCGCAGACTTTCGCGCGAGCTTTCTTGATCTCCAACTCCCACCGGATGCCGTAGTCTTGCCAGTTCTCCCGGTCCTTAGCCTTCATTTCCAGTCGTTTGTCATAGACGCGCAGGATGGTCTGGCTATAGGGGCTGCCGAAGTAGACCGTTTCTCCAGTAATGGCATGCGGGCCATGCAGATTGCCTGAGGTAATGGTCTGGATGAGTCCGGCACGGGTCACGCATTGGCCGGCGGCAAGGGCCGCTCGGACGACGGAGAGGGGCACACGCGCGAGACGATCATCCAGGGCACAATCAATGCGGGTCACTTGGCCCTGCTGCGCGTAGATCCATTTCAGGACCGAGCGGACTCGATCCATCGTCCAGGTGGAGACAATGCCGGCGGAGAGGTCCACATGGACTTCCCAGGGCTTCCGAGGCGCCCCCGTGCCGAGTTTGCCCACACCTCGCGCACCATCTGCTCTGATCCACGAGACGGGATAGCCTCGAAAGCCGGTCTTGTTCTGGCTCCAATCACCGCCGAGGAGTGTCATGATCTCCTTGGCGTGGCCGGCTGGGATCGTAAAGGCGAGCCAATCGATCGTGAGGGTGAATGGGGAATCAGAGGAAGACTCTATCGACTCCATAGAACTCCTATAACGATCCCTGTGGGTAGCGCCCCCGTGTTACCACAACGGGGGCGCCGAGACCTGCGCGCCCCCGGCTGTCGCCGCGCGGCGCGCACGCATGGCTGCCCCCAACCGTCCTCACTCGGCCACCAAGTCACGGCTCAATCGTTTCTTGAGCGCGTCCATGGCTTTCATGCCGATCGTCCGCCCAATGATCCGCAGCGCCGCAACTTCGCCGTCGATGACCATCTCCATCAGCATGCAGGCCCGAATGTATTCCGAGACCGTCATGCCCGCCTTCTTGGCGCATTTCTCGATCAAGGCCTTCTCTTCTTCATTCACCCGGAACTGCATCATTTGAGTTTTCATGCGACCTCCCGTGCATCATTCAGAATGAATGACAGTGTATTACAAATGGAAGTACATTTTCAACTGTGCTCTGAGAGGTGGCTCCTTGACGGCTGGAGTGTAAGACGTAAGATGATCGATGCATATTCTGTAAGGATATCTGGCCATGGCGACGACGACGATTTCGTCCAAGTTTCAAGTAGTGATCCCCAAGGAAGTACGGGAAAAGCTCCACCTGAGCCCTCAGCAGCGCTTGCAGGTGTTCGAAAAGGGCGGGGTCATCACGTTGGTACCCGAAGTGCCCCTGAAATCGCTTAAGGGAACGCTCCAGGGCATGTCCAAGACGAATATTCGTGAGAAGAAGGACCGATTGTGAAGGTCTTGCTGGATTCCAGCAGGTGGATCGAGTTCTTTACAAGCGGATCACTTGCAGACCGCTATGCTACCTATCTTGGCCCTCGGTATCAACTTATCACGCCTACCATTGTGTTGTATGAGGTGTATAAGAAGATCAAGCAGGAACGAGGCGAGGAGACAGCGTTATTGTTTGCCGGACGACTCAACAAGACCCAGGTGATTCAGTTGACTGTCTCGATCGCGTATCTCGCCGCGGATGTGAGCTTGCGCCACGGGTTGGGATGGCGGATGCGACTATTTACACGACAGCCCAGGACCAGGGAGCCGAGGTCATCACAGGCGACGCGGATCTGAAGAATCTGCCTGGAGTAACCTATATCCCATAGACGTCCAAGAGATCCGTCATACAGAAGACATACGTCTCTACCTACTCATTCCGAACTAATTCCGGAAAGCCATCCATAAACGAGTAACCTAAAAAAGAGGGTACTGGTTTGCGATCAGAAGGAGTCTGTACTTCAACGGCCGTCCATTCCTCGCTTAAATCTGCCTTCATTTTCTTCTGAAGGATCACAACAAATCGTCGTTTCGTCGTTTTCACGAAAATCCCCACAGTGGGGGTCTTTTCATCAATCACGCGGAACTCAACCATCCCCCCGCCATTGATCGCCGTACAAAACGCTCGGCCCAGCGTCTTGGTCTCATTACGCGATGAACTGACAGGTTCGTCCCGCAGGTGGCGAGGAAAACTGGCCTTGCGTATTGTGCTCTCACAGGCGGTGTCGAACTGTTGCAGTTTGGCATCACTGGCAAGCTTTTCTTTTATTTCATTTGTTCGATCCATAAGGCTACGACGAAGCATTGAAACCCTAAAGTCGGCTCCCAATTCGTGTTCGTATTTCTTGAGTTGCCCCCTTAATGCCTCAAGTGTTGCTAACCCTGATGGGCTCACTGTCGTCGCAGGAATTGAGAGTTCGATTTGGGCAAGTTCCCTGCAAACATTGGCTGTATGTGCCTTCGCGCGTTCTCTGTCTTTAATTGATTCTTGACTCGGGTAAAAAATTGTTGCAGTTCCGTCTATCCATTTGGCATTGAGGCTGGGTGGAAACGCCCGGAAAGGCGCTGCCAGTTCTATGGCTTGCTTACCGACTTCGTCATAAGGAAAAGGCATGTTCCTCATGTGACTTGATGTTTTCTCGAACCTAACGTCGGATAACTCTCCCGAGGCATGAACTCGAAAGCTTATGACTACCTGTTTCTCCCTTGAATCGGCCTGAGGCGCCGTTAAGCTAGGAGATGCAGCAATTTTGCTTCTCATGCCTTCCATATATCGGAGGACCTCACTATTCGCTGCATCGGCAGCTTCGTCAGGTACAATTGTCACACCTGACACTGGCTTCAATTGCCTGACAATCGTTGCCATTATCTCGCTCACACAGGATTCGTCCTCATCCATATCGTGTCGCGAATCGCTTGATTCATCTGAATTGCCTGGTTCTTTTAACAACCTTTCGGCTTGGGAATCAGCAGTTAGGTGAAGCGGAAGACCGAAAGACACAATAACTAACAGAAGTACAAACAAGCGATTGTTATCGTTCATAGTTCACGCAAGCAAAGGAAATTGGTGTTAATCTGCCGAAAACCGCATACAAGGTATTCTTGCAAGCTAATACTTATCCGGTCACTCGTGGAGTTTATCTCTCCCGTCTTCACATCCTTGCTCTCTTTCTGTTTGGGTGCACGCTTTTGATTTGTGCGCCAATGGTTCCAGCTTGCCAGCCAAGAGATCGGCGATCTTCATTTTCTGGTACTTCGTGAACTCAGATTTATAATCCATCACTTTGTAGTCTTCATAGTTATAGTAAACGGCAAACGTAAAGGATTCGTAAGCCTTCTGCCCAACTTTCGCATGCAAGAGCGCCCGGCATTTAAACTCAGGATTGTTCTTACGAATATCTTCGGGATATGTAACCCTAGTCTGAATCAATGGCGCAGTGTCTTCTGGCCAGCCGTTTTTGACTAACTCCTTGATAATGATTTCTTCGAGGTCGTTTCTTGCCGCTACATTCCCACAACTATGTCCATCGAATGCGGGACCTAGCGTGGAACATCCCCCAGCTTGAATCCCCAGGACCAGACCGATGATGATTGCCAGGCGACTATTGTTCATTGCATGACTTACCAGCCGAATTGTCGTAATGGCCAAATTTGTCTTCAGACGTTCTTCCAGCAATGTATGCAATATGCCTGGCGTCCATTCACAAATCTTCCATGCTCGCCATCGCAGAAGGCCTTGCCACAGTCAGCGCAGAATCTCCAAGTGAGCCTAATGCGAGCAAATACAATTTCACAAATCCTGCAGGGAACAAGATACCCGGCTGTAATCTTCTCATTGTCCTTCTCCTCTTCGTCGAACGAACTGACGTCTACTTCGTGCTTTACGCTGCTCATGCCATCCTCCTGGTCATTGGGCCGCTAACAATCTGCTCCGAGTCCAGAGATCGTTACTGATTTCTCAGCAATCAAGCGTACCACACAGTGTATGATTAATTACATATGGTCGTGATGTGCAAAATGCAGAGGCATCGAGTAGCCCTTAGTTAGCATTCGTTCTGCAGCTCAACAAACGTGCAGATATGTTCTGGATAAGACCGTATTTTCAGGTCCCATTCGTGGCCGCGATCAAAACACCCATTGTTGGTAACGCTTGTCACCGCCTCATTTCTTCCCAAGCACCGCACGTTGCAAAAAACCGTCACAGGCGGATGGGTTATTTAAGGGATAGGACCTGCCATCGCGGTCTGAAGAGCTGTGCCAGATTTGTGCTAAAAAATTTCAAAATCGATGTGACTCACTCGATCCAATAGAAACTATAGAGTCTTCTTAAGTGACGGATCTGAAATGTAAAAACGGGGAGACCTTCGCAACATCAAGCCGCTAGGAAAACTTGTCGGTTCTGACTCTCAAGGCTCAGCCACGCTTTCAAATCCCTTCTGGCGCCCTCCCAACTAACTTTTCGAATTCGTTTCGTACACACAGTCTCGAGCGGTAGACTCTTTCAGTACCTCCCGTCCCTCCCGAATGCCAATGATTATTTCGGCCTTGCAGTGGTTTAGGAACTCGCGCCTGGCAAGGCGGGATCATCCGCTTACAACGATATGGCAGATCATAGGATGGTGGGAAGCTAGACGGCCACTTTTTAACGCAATCGTCGGGATCACTGGCACTGTAAGCTGCATCATTGTCCTCATCATCGCCTTAGTTGGCGATTTCGTATTTGGTATTCCACTCGGCTTGCCTGACCCTCCTATCTTCGCGATCCTTGCAATCATCTTCTACGGGATAATCGCAAACGTTTGTTACACAGGCGGTTGGGTCGTCGAAGTTCTTGTCAGCAAGGCCTGGCCGGCTGAATCGGAATCCTTTGCCACCCTGGCCTTTACACTTGGCCTTGTATTTGCCGTCTTGCTCACTATTTTACCTGGCATCTTGTTCGTGCCACTCGCAGGCACCGTTTTTATCGGGGCTATGGCGGGATGGCAGACGCTATCTCCATAAGCCGGATAGCCGATGGTGCGGTCATTGCCGTCACGACCTCCATATAGAACCTATCTCAAAATTGAGAAACAGCATTTACGGGAGATCTCTCATGCGAGGCCCAGGATATTGACTGCGATATTTCCAAGAATTCGGCGCGATGCGCCTGGTCCATGCTCTGAGGGCGAAGCCATTGTCTCTTCCCTCAAGGATTTTGAGATAGGTTCTAGAATAGCCAGAAAATGAAAGTTGTACTGGTTGCCATCAGCGCGGCACTGCTATTTCTCGTTATGGCTTCCTGTACGACCAACAAAGGAAGTTTTGTGTTGGTCAATAAAGCGAAGGAGACGATCGCTCGAGCGGTGGTGATCGTATGTGAACAGACAATTGAATTCCAAGCGATACAGCCAACCACAAGTACGTCAGCATCCTACAAAGTCCAGTCTGACAGTCACTACGACGTGAAGGTCGAGTTCGGATCTGGCAAACGACTTCATAAGGAAATTGGCTATGTGACCAACGGTGTCGATTTCCATCATGAAATGATTGTCACGGACAATGATATCGACATTTCAGACATCAACAATTCCCGACTGAAGTAATGCCGTCTACAGGATGCTCTCGGGCTGACTGTGCTAAAAATGTGCTAAACCAGAGCTGAAATCTCGGCAAATCGTGGCACCCAATAGAACCTATAGAAATTGCTTAAGCTGCTGATAGTCTTGGTTAAAGCGAGAAACCAGACGCAATATCAGAGCTTTAGTTTAAACTACCTAGACCGTCTCATAACCCAAAGGTCGTCGGTTCAAATCCGGCCCCCGCAACCAATCCAGGAAAAAAGGAAAAGGCTGACCCCTCCGGTCAGCCTTTTTTATTTGCTGGGGTTCGCGATCGCGCCGGCCGGTTCCAACGGACAGAGCCCATTCCGATCTAATTCTCTGTTGTGGCCGAAAGCAAGGCGGCTACTTCCCTGAGGGGGGCAGGCGCTTGCCATACGAATCGGAGGATGTCAGAGGCGGGAGTTGGAGGGGTTTATGCTGTATCGCCAGCACCACGGCGCGGCCTGGACTCGTTTGGTAGTGTCCGCGAAAACTCTTGTAATAGATCATGACCTTTCGGACATAGTCACGAGTCTCCTGATAGGGCGGAATCGCGTGATAGCGTTCCACCCGCCGCTCCCCGGCATTGTAGGCCGCCACGGCTAACCGCATGTTCCCGTTGAACCGATCCAGCAAGTACCGCAAGTGCCTCGCCCCACCGCGAATGTTGTCGTCGGTATCGTAGAGATTTCGCACCCCATGCCGGATTGCCGTTTCCGGAATCAGTTGCATCAGGCCGACGGCCCCGGACCGTGAAATAACCGTGGGATTGAAATCAGACTCTGCCTTGATGACCGCCAACAGGAGTGCCGGATGGAGCTTGTACTGCCACGCGTGGCGCTCCACCGCTGTTTCCACCTCCTCGGCCGAGGCTCGGACACGCAGACGCCGCACCCGAGGTTCAGCCGGCTCAAATCGATCGTCGGTAGGTACATTCGTGACCTCCAATGCGCCGTTACCTCCGACATACTCATAGATGTCGTTATCGGCCTTGGCCGGATCGGCCAAGCTCATCATACCCAGGATCGCCAACGGCGCAGCCCAATAGCCGGGCCGACGCTCCGCCCGGTCACGGACACTGCCGCCGCCCGCATCCACCACATTGTCGATCACGCCAATCTCGTGCTCCGTCCGAAGATTCGTCATAAGGCCCTCCCCGAGGATCGGTTGGCTTGGTCTTATGCTGCCTGTTCGGCTTCCGTTCACGCTACTCTCCTAGCGCAGCTTCCATGCCATCGGCTGGCGCGAACAAGAATGAGCACAGCTTGCGAGGTCAAGCACTTGCAGCCACCGACACCTTCCCACTTTCGTAGGTGCGCCGGTGCGGCTCTCCGTTTTTTGGCTCGAGGCAACCGCAGTTTGTCGTCCTGTCGATTGTTGGCCGTTGTTCCCCGGGTTCCTCCTTTGATGGTATACCCCTGCCACAATCCTTCGGTAATGGTACGTGGACATAAATCTTGAAGAACTGCACTATTCCTTTACCTCCGCCGTCGAGCTGCTAGAATCACTCCTAGACAACGGCAGGCCGGATTTCATTCAAGGAGGCTCTCGTGCATTTCATTAGGGTCGGAAACCGAGCGCTGAACCTGGATGTCGTCACTCATTGCGAATGCCAGGTGTGGCATGACAGCACTACCGTGAAAGTGTATTTCAGCGGTGCCGCGAACAATACTCCGATCGTCCTCAGCGAAGATGAAGCGAAACAACTCTGGAAGTACATGGAGTACATCGCCGAAAAGCCAGTCGAATAACCTCGACAGCCCTTTGCCATCGATTCCTTGATCTCCCTGCGTCACCCGGTCGACGGTCGCTTGGATTTAGGTCAATTCCTTTGTGACCGTATCCAATTCCGCTATACTCCTGCACAAGGCCACAGTTGCACTGCCCGGCCTTGAATTTCCTCGAGGGATGATGACTCAGGCTTCTCGCCCGACCGTCAAAGTCTTGCTGGTCGAAGACAATCCGGTCGATGCCCAATTGACGCAGGATTTGTTGGAGGAATGGTCGGCCGATCGCTTGGACGTCACCCACGCCGCGACCCTCGCCGAGGGATTGGCACAGCTGAGCCGTGAGCGTTTCGACGTCGTCCTGCTAGACCTCTCCCTGCCGGACACGCACGGACTGAGCACTGTCACGCAGGTGCTGGCCACGAGCCCGGGTGTGCCGGTTGTCGTCCTCAGCGGCCACGACGATCATCCCTTGGCGCTACAGGCAGTTCAGCGCGGCGCGCAGGACTATCTCGTCAAGGGACAGGGCGGCGGCGATGTACTCGCTCGCTCGATTCTCTATGCGATCGAACGCAAACGCGCGCAAGAGCGGTTAACCTACCTGGCGCAATACGACCAGTTGACCGGCCTGGTCAATCGGACCCTGTTCCGCGACCGTCTCGTCCATGCCATGGCGCGCAGCAAACGGAAGGATCAGCCGCTGGCTATCCTGTTGCTTGACCTCGATCGTTTCAAGGCCGTCAACGACACACTGGGACACGACGTCGGGGATCACCTGCTGGCGATGGTATCGGAACGGTTGAAGAGCTGCGTCCGTGAGGTCGACACGGTCGCTCGCATGGGCGGCGATGAGTTCACGGCAATCCTAGAAGGCGTGTCGGGAGAAACGGATGTGACAGTAGTCGCGAAGCGGATCGTCGACTCCTTGTCGGCGCCTTTCGAGATTGGACCCCATCGGGTGTCCATCGGGGTCAGCATCGGCATCACGCTTTACCCACTCGACGACCAGAACATCGACGGCTTACTCAGACACGCCGATGCCGCCATGTATGGAGCCAAACAACGAGGCGGCAGCGGATTCCAGTTTCACAGTATTGCCGGGACACAAGGCTAGCCGCTCCCCGCTCCACCGCGCCGAGTATCTTCATGCTGCCGAACGGCCGGTCACTTCTGTGCCGGACTCCCTCCTTCCCTCAGACCCGTTACCGCCCGATATCGACCAAAGGCTGCTCGGTCACGATGATCGGGCCACGCGGATTCGACATCAATTCATTCGCGCCCGCGAGGTCTTCTCTCGGCGGGGTCGGCCGGCATTCGGGGGTCATCACCACGCCCCAATGTTGATTGTCCCGGCAGACATTGTTCAGCAGCAGCGCTTCCGCATGGTGGAACAGGAGGATGCCGCTCAGCATATTGTCGAGACAATGATTCCGAACGAACTCCGGATGACTACCCGGGTCGCGTACCGCCATCCCGAAGTGGTGGTTGCCAAAACAGACATTCTGCGCCACTCGCGGCTGCGCGCCGGCAAAGACAAAGATGCCGGACTCTCGGTTGTAGCAGACCTCGTTATCGATAAACGTCCCGCGGGCCTCCGGTCCGTAGATCACGACACCCGAGAGCAGCCCTTCCATCGCCCGGCATTCCATCACCGTACATTGCGAATCCAGCAGATTCATCGCCGAATGCTGGTCGCTCCCCACGTACCGAAACGTGATTCCGCTGATCAGCCCCGTCGGCACCCGCTGGAGATACAGCGGTCCGCTGCGGCGGCAGAAGACCTGCACATGGTCCCGCCCTGCCCCGATGAGCCGTACCGGTCGATCGGCTAGGAACACCTTGTCCTCGTAGACGCCGGGACGCACGAACACCTGATCCGCCTCTGCGGCATCCTTGAGCGCATCGCTCGGCAAGAGGTAGGCGCGGGGATCCTTGGCGTCCACCACCAGCGTACGTCCGCCCCTGGGATTCGGCGGCGCCTCGGAAAGAGGTGCTTTCATCGTACGGGTAGAATGGTGGTACGGCGAACGTTCCATGCAACTTATCCCCTGACAGGGTCGGCAGTAACGGCTTCGCGCCAAAGAATAACAACGACCATCAAATGAACATTGCGATTTTGTCAAGCCGCCGTCGAGACCAGACGGCAGGAACACTTTCCGTACAAATCTGTCTGATTTCCGCGTCTATCCCTTCGGCAATTCCCTGCGGGGCTTCATACGATCCGGTTCGCTAACTGCACAATTTGTCACTCATTTGAGCTCGACCTTGCACTCTGGTTCGGTTCTTCCATAGATCGTCTGGTATCGCCCTTGCCAGACATCCGAGGGAACTAGCAAAGAGGTGCTTCCATGAACCGGATCACGTCAACGTCCCGCGGTCGCCTTCTCCCCCACGCCTTCCTATCGCTGTTGCTCCTCGTAAGCCTCGTCCCTGTGTCCGTGGGATTCGCCGCTCAAGCGCAGGTGGCGGACTCCTCCCGCCGCCTCTACGATCGCGTCATGGAAGAATTTCGGCATAAGGATTACGAAGCGGCGTTGGAGGGCTTCAAATTATTCCTCGAGATCCACGGTCAATCGGCGTTGGCCGCGAATGCGCAGTATTGGATCGGCGAGTGCCAGTACCGCACCGGCCGGTACAAAGACGCGCTCGCCTCCTTTTACAACGTCATCTCCTATTATCCACTGAGCCAGAAACACGCCGCCTCGACACTGAAGATCGGGCAGATTTATGTGAAGCAGGGTGACCGCGAGAAGGCCAACCTCATGTTCGAGCGCGTGACCGATCAGTATCCGGATAGTACGGAGGCTGACGTCGCGCGGAAAGCCCTCGAAGCGGCTGGAGCCAAAAACGAGGCGATCGCACCAGAGTAGAAAGCCTCCGCGGCTACTCCGGATCGGCGAGGTCGAGGGCGGTCACGAGGCCGGGAACCGTATAGGCATCACCTTCGCGAAGACGCACGAGTTGCACTCCGGCGGCCTGCAAAGCGGACCGGAATATCGCATCCCGTGCGCCTTCCGCCTTCTCCTCATCAAGCTCCCGCTCGACCTGGACAACCTTCTCAACCAGGCGATTGCCCGGATGGACCAAGACGAATGTCGCCCGTGTCAGCGCAAGCTCACGCAATAGATCGTTCCTGGGCATATCCGTGGCCACCCGTACATCCAGCAGGCACCAGAGGGGGATTTGCGTGAACAGCAAGTAGCGATCCTCGACGGCCAGGCGCAGCATGTTGTAGAGCTGTACTTCCCGCTCCGTTAGGATCGGTTTCGCAGCAAACGTCATCCCGGCTGGTAGCGGAGAAACCGCCGTTGCCCCCGACGGCTTTCGGCCGAAACTTTCCCACGCCAGTGCCGCCAGGAACACGGCGGTTCCGGCTCCGATCAAAGGAATTATGGTATCCATGTGCTCCTGGCTCCTAGCCTCGCCCCCAGCGATTCCGCCGCCCGGCGCCGCCCGGTGCCAACGTCCCGAGCAAGACGGGCGAACGCGCGCCGGTGACCTGCATGACATTGGTGCAGCGACCATGAAACGTCTGGTGCGCCAATAACGCGAATGCGGTCGCCTCAAATGCCTTGCTGTCCCATCCCAAATCATCGAAGCGTTTCACCGGAGCCCCTTCAAAGATTCGTGCCAGCCCGCTCATCACCGCACGATTGTGAATGCCGCCGCCACCGACGATGACTTCATCGATCGACCCCCTCACCCATCGCCGGGCCGTGCCGATCGCTTCGGCCGTCCATACTGCGCAGGTGGCCAAGAGGTCATCCGCTGAGAGCCCAGCCTTACGTGCCCGAGTGGCAAGCCCCCCCACAAAACCCGAGCCGAACTCTTCACGCCCGGTCGATTTCGGAGGGCGTCGCCCCAGGTACGGATGGGCCATGAGCTCCTCGAGAAGCCGACGATCGACGGTGCCGCGCCGAGCCCTGCGGCCACCGGCGTCGTAGGACTCCCTTCCGTGGCTCATCTGCTGAACCAATGCATCCATCACCATGTTGCCGGGCCCCGTGTCGAACGCCGTGACCCCGCTCGCATTGGCGCCGGGCGGGATGTAGGTCACATTGCTGATCCCGCCGATGTTGACCACGAGCCGCCCGCGCGTCCGATGGCCGAACAGCATCGCGTGGGCATAGGGCACCAGCGGAGCCCCCTCCCCACCGACCGCCATATCCCTTGCCCGAAAATTCGCCATGGTTGGAATCCCGGTCCGTTCTGCAATCACCGTTGCCTCGCCGATTTGGAGCGTCGAACGCACCACGCCGACACCCGGTTCACGAATCCCGTTGGGTAGATGGTGAATGGTCTGGCCGTGCGAGCCGATCAGGTCGATGTCGGACGGCTCATAGCCGGACCTGGTGATCACCCGGAGAGCCGCCTTCGCAAAGAGCTCTCCCAGCAACGCATTCATATGGCAGATTTCCGCCACCTGCCCCTCGACGGAGAGCGACAAGATTCTCTGCTGCACACGACGCGTATAGGGAACCGACACGAACCCAAGCGACCTGAGACGGGGCCGATCCGGTCCTCCGGTGATCCGCACCAGCGCGGCGTCAATCCCGTCGGCCGACGTCCCGGACATGAGCCCCACGATCTTCATGACTTTTCTCCGTAGAGTGGCGTCTCCTCAACACCCCGAGGGGCTACGCTAATCGAATCTCGACGGAGCGTCAAGCGCAGGCGCCGGCGTTCTCCGTAGGCGACACGTACGCCGGCCCTCGTTGACATTATCAAAAGTTGAATGATACGGTCCCGCGATGTTCCGTACCGGGCTCTTCTCGTTCATATTGTGGATCGCCTGTGCCCTTGCCTCGATTCCGGTGATTCCCTCCGTATCGGCTTCAGCCGACGCTCCGCTCAACGTCGTCGTCACACTTCCGGTGCTGAAGGATTGGGTCCAGCAGGTCGGCGGCCCGCACGTGCAGGTGTCGTCGTTGATGACCGGCTATGAGAACGAACACACCTACGCTCCCAAACCAAGCGATCTCGTCGCCGTCCGAAAGGCGCGCCTGTTGTTCGAAGTGGGGGCGGGGCTGGAGGTGTGGGTTGCTTCGCTCGTGAAGAACGCCGGAAACGCCAGCTTGAAAGTCGTCACCACTTCGCGCGGAATCGAGCTGATACCGGACCACCATGATGCCCACGATGACGGACATGGAGGACACGGCCCCTCCGGGAATCCCCACATGTGGCTCGACCCTGAATCCGCCGCCGTCATGATACGGTCCGTTTCCGAAGCGCTGATCGCCGCCGATCCGGACCATACCTTTGAGTACCGCTCCCGCACCGACAGCTACTTGCAAGCATTGAAGAACACGCAGCAGGAAACGATGGAGCGTATGCGGCGTGCGCCGCACCGCCGGATCATCGTCCATCACCCGGCTTGGCCGTACTTCGCGAGACGCTACGATATCCACGTAGCCGGTACGATCTTGAATCAACCGGGCGGAGAACCGTCGCCGCGCCATCTGTCCTCGTTGATTGCCACGATGAAGCGCGACCACGTCACGGTGGTGGTGTCGGAAGCCCAACTCAATCAGAAGGTTCCTCAGCTGCTCGCGCGGGAAACCGGTGCCCGCGTCGTCATCCTGACCACCCTCCCAGGAGGCCTGCCCGGGACCGAGACGTATCTCGACATGCTTCGCTATAATGTGGTCCAATTGGCCGAAGCACTTGAACGGACATGAGTGTGACCCAAGAGTCCAGACACCGACCCACTCCGGCGAGCCGCAACGGACGCCGGCGCCTATGACCCATCCCATTATTCGGTTTGATCATGCCACCTTCGGGTTTCCGGGGGTGGTGGCTCTCGAGGATCTCACGCTGACGATCCCGGAATCGGAATTCGTCGGCGTCATCGGCCCCAATGGGTCCGGAAAGACAACCCTGTGCCGTGCGGTGCTGGGTCTCATGGCGCCGCTGAGCGGCTCCCTTCGCGTCCTCGATTGCGCCTGCGAGGAATTGCGCTGCCACCACCGCGCCCTCATCGGATACTTGCCGCAAAAGGGCATGCTCGACCGCAATTTTCCCGTCACGGTGCTGGAGGCGGTCATGATGGGCCGTTACGGGGCACTGGGCCTGTTCCGACGCCCCTCTTCTCGGGATCGCACCATCGCGCTGGAGGCGCTGGCCCACGTGGGTATGGACCATCACCGTGATTCGGCGCTGGGGGCCCTGTCAGGCGGTCAACAGCAACGGGTCTTTATCGCCAGGGCACTGGCACAGCAGCCGCGGATTCTGCTTCTCGACGAACCGACGACGGGCCTTGATCTCACCGCACAACATGGCGTAGTCGATTTGATTCAAACGCTCCACCGGACGCTCAAACTGACGATTTTGATGATCACCCACGACATCAACATGATCCGGTCACGCGTGGATCGGTTGGTGCTGCTGAAGACCAAACTTTTCGCCGCCGGCCCTCCGCAGGACGTGCTGAAACCGGAGATTCTGAGCCAGGTGTACGGAAAAGAGCTGGTCATCACGGACAAGGACTTCATCCTCGTCGAGGATTATCATCATCACCATTGAGATAAGGATGCTTGCTTGATCCGGTGATACCTTGGGTCGAACGAGGGTGAACGATTCCCGTTCGATTCCGGCAATCACGCCTTCGCCATCTCACGAGTTTGACGGACCACCACGTCAGTACATGTAAAACATGCTCGAACTCCTTTCCTACGATTTCATGCAACGGTCCCTGCTCGCTGCAGCATTGGTGGGCTCCTCCTGCTCTCTGATCGGAGTCTTCGTCGTCCTGCGCGGGCTGGCGTTCGTCGGTGCCGGAACCGCCCATGCGGCATTCGCCGGCGTGACGCTCGCGTACCTCCTCGAGTTCCCCCCGATCAGCCTCGCGATCGTCTTCGGTCTCGCCACGGTCTGGATTTCCGGGTGGGTGGAAGAAAAGGGCCGCATGAAACTCGATGTTTCCATCGGCATCCTCTACACCACCACCATGGCCCTGGGCATCTTGTTTCTTGGATTGATGAAGACCTATAACCCCGAGGTATACGGATACTTGTTCGGAAGCGTGCTGTCGGTGACACCGGAAGAACTGCTCGTGATCGGCGGGTTGAGCATCGTGGTCTTGGGCGTGATCGTGATGTTTTCGAAGGAACTCTACTTCATCGCCTTCGATCAGGAAATGGCCGAGGCCTCAGGCATCCCGGCCAGACAGATCTTCTACCTGCTCCTGTCGCTCGTTGCGTTGACGGTAGTGATTTCTCTCAAAACCGTGGGCGCGATCCTGGTGTTCGCCATGATTCTGATTCCGGCCTCCACAGCCTATCAACTGACCCACAGTCTGACCCAGATGACGATCTATTCCGTATTGATCGGCATCGGCTGCTCCGTTGGCGGGGTGCTCTGTTCCTACGCGTTCGACCTGCCGTCCGGTCCTTCAATCGTGCTGCTCGCTACGACGCTGTTCTTTTTGTCGATCCTCTTCTCTTCCAAGCGCCTGCACCGGATCCAACCCGAATAAACAGGTTCCAACGCCGACAGGACGGAGCATGATCGTGGCGATCCGATGGACGGGTGGGACGAACGGGAATGTAGCCGATTACTCCGGACAGCCGGCCTGCTTGCGTGCCCAGACCATGCCGGTCTGCTCTTTCGCACTGAAACCCAGCCGCTGGTAAAACCCCGGCATCCTCGTACAGAGCCAAAAGAGCTCCACCTTCTGAAGCGACGGATGGTTCAGGATACGCTGCACGATTTCCGTCCCGATCTTGCGACCTTGGTAATTCTTGTCGACGATCACATCCCATATTGACGCCCGGTAGACGTAATCGGTCAGGACCCGCCCGAATCCCACTAACCGGTCTCCGTCCCACGCGGAAATCACCACGTCGGTCTTCTGCAGCATTTCCTGCGCCTGTTTTGCGACTCGGTCCTTCGCCCAAGGGGCCTGGCGGTAGAGCTGGATCAATTGGGCGATGTCGAAATCGGTTCGATCCGAAAAGGTGATGGGGCGACGAGCGGTCTTGAGAGCGGGAGCCATCTTATACTAAATTAACCCTTCGGTCAGGGTCCGTGGCCAACCGTAGTGTAAGGGGAAGGTAATGGGAACGCAAGTCCGAAGCTGTCCGAAATGCTTTCAGTTGATGTGGCTGAAGGAAGAACACTACGATGTCGTGGATGAGGAGACCGTCCGAGCCAGGTGTCCCCACTGCGGCTCGACCGTTCGCTTCCGTCTCGTCTCGCGTGGAGCCAACGCCGCGGGACCGAAGATGGGACACTGACCGCCGCGCGAGTCGTCAGTTCATCGCCGATACGCGATGAGGGTTGTTCCGTCTTCGCCGGTGGACATCCAGAACTCGATGCGGTCCGCTCACAGTCCCCTGCCCGCCCCGTCCAGTTCCGGCTGGCTTCCGGGCAAGATTTTGTGCAAGGCATTGCGGTATTCCCCGATCCGCTTTTCGTCGACCGCAGTGACCTTGATCTCCTTATCACGCTGCATCCGATCGACTTGGTCCAACACGGCCAGCAACGGTTGGACCGACCCCAGTAAATTTCCGACTTCGAAGGCTTCCAGCGATTCGATCAAGAGATCTTGAAGCTTCTTGAACACCGTCCGTCCGCTCTGCTCCCGAAATCTCGACAGGGTCTGTTCGAAGACCTCTACCGCCTCTGGCTTCGGCTTGATGCCACTGGGGACAGCCGCCAAATGGACTACCGGTGGAAGCTTGGCCGCGTATTGTTTGAGTGGTGAAATCAGTCCGCCTAAGGCATCCAGCACCGCGCTTGTTTCCATGTTCTATCCTTCTTGGCTCACGATGGATCGATCGGCTGCGCGAACTTTCCCGGAGACCGGTCGATTCCGTGGCTCCAGTTCAACCAGTCGTTCCAATTCCCGTTGCACCTGTTGCATATCCTCTGGACAGGGCACGTCGAAGCGATGGGGTTCACCGGTCGACGGATGGACGAAGCCGAGGGTTCTTGCATGCAGCATGACACGTGGGACAGCCCCGTTGCCAATCCCCATGACCTTCTGTCCGCCGTAGGTCCGGTCTCCTAGGATCGGATGTCCGATCGACATCAGATGGACCCGCAACTGGTGCGTACGGCCGGTCCGCGGCAACAGGCGAACGTGAGCTGCAACCTTTCCGTATCGACGCTCGACCTGATACTCCGTCGTCGAGGCCTTCGGCTTGGCCGTTCTGGCGGAGAACTTTTTCCGCTCCTTGGCGTCCCGTCCAATGGCAAGGTCGATCAGTCCATGCCCTTTCTTCGGCGCGCCCCAGACCAAGGCTTCGTACACCCGGGTGATTGTGTGGTGCTTGAATTGGACCGCAAGCGCTCGATGGGCTTGGTCGGTCTTGGCAATCACCATCACGCCGGAAGTTTCCTTATCTAACCGATGCACCAGGCCCGGCCGCTCTTTCCCCCCCACGCTTGAAGGTGTATCGCCTGATAGGGAAAAGTGATGGAGCAGTGCGTTCACCAGGGTCCCGGTCCAATTCCCCGGCGCGGGATGGACGACCAAGCCGGCCGGCTTGTTCAGAACCAATAGATCCGCATCTTCGTAGAGCTGCTCAAATGCTATGGCCTCCGGTTTGAGATCCAACGGTTCCGGCCTGGGGACGTCCAGCGTGATGCGGTCTCCCGGTCTGATCTTGTAGCTAGGACGTACCCGACGCCCATTGATCAGAATGTTGCCCTCTTCGATCAATCGCTGGAGCGCGGTCCGGGAAAAGGTCGCATCTCGATTCGCCAGAAACACGTCCAGCCGCTTCGAACTTTCCCCCCCTGTGACTACGAGTTCATCCGGCGTGTTCGGCGTCATATTCGAAATAATACGGACCAGATATTGTGGTGGCCTGCAGCCTAAGCTGCCACAGGGTGCGGCCAAAAACAACATGTCCTACTCAGGACGACGGCCGTACACACCACACGCACAGTTCGTCCACAAGTCATCAACATGTGCACAAAATTTTCCACGGCTCCCGAGCACTCATTCCGCTGCAACGAACGCTGTGCAATTATGTGAACCCTGCTGCCTATTTCACACAACAGATCTGCACAAGTCGGCGAGTGCCTTCAGTGACGAAGAATCTCCTCGACCAAAAATCAAACTCTTAGAAAGCCGTGATTTAGATACATTACGGGCATTCGATTTGCTTTTCTTAGGGGCCTCTCGCAAAGCCATTTTGAACGGCGACGGAGCCAGACCATGTCCACCGATTTTATCCATAGAATCCTCAGTCAGCTGAAGGGACAGATCATGACGGACTCTCTCCATCGAGATCCAGCGTTCCGACCCAAGTCGGACGAGTGGGCCATGGCCCCTGATAGCGATGAGCGTCGCATCGATGAGCGGTTCGCGGTGCGAGGCCCCTGCGCCTACGAACTGATCGAGCGCCAAGGCACCGAAACTGCCGTCTCCCATGGCAGAGCGTTTTCACTCAACGTCAGCGCGGAAGGCATCCTATTGCTCTTGGACCAGAAACCGCACATCCGCCAGCTGTTGGAGATCCACAATCCCGCCTTGACCCGGCGGCATGCGGTCACGCTGTTTGAAATTCGATGGGCCAAAAGGCTGCCGGTGTGGACCGCTCAAGAGCGCTACTTGGTTGGCTGTCATCTCACCTTCGGCCGCATTCCCTATTTCCTCTTTCAGAGGGGCCACCTCGACCAGAATATTGGGGGGTTTACGCTATGATTTGATCCCCGCCTTTGCTCAGATTAACCTGTAGAGCCGGGGCTAGGGGGCAGGCTTGGGTGAGGGAGTGGTTAGGCCTCGCTCCTTCAAGCGCTGAATTTCGAGCTCCTGCTCCGCCACACGCTGCTTGAGTCGCTGAACTTCCTGTCTCAACTCAATGATCCCCTGCTCCCTGGTATCCGCAGTTTCAGAGACAGGTGTCTTCCTATCGAACGTTTGTCCCTCTCGCGCTCCGCCCATCGCTTCTGTGGTACCGGGATTTGTTCCGACAATCCCGGGCTGACGCCTGAAGGTAAGAAAAGCCCGATGGTCCAGAATCAGTTCACTCGCAGAGGCTCGATGGCCTCCGGACCAGTTGGCCTCACGCCCCATAACAAAGCGGCTCGATTCGAACGTGAGAGTTCCGCCCGGTCCCCGCAGGGTATAGAAGGGATGGGCCTCAATCTTCGCCGCTTCTTCCGATCCTGTCTGAACTCTTGTTCGGTGGTTGGCCAACACGATGTGGAGCCGCTCCCGGGTCTGGAAGAGTCCTCCGGACGTCATCAAGAGATCGGTCCCTATGGGCTCATTGATGAGAAAGGAAACCCATTCCGTAGGCGAAGCGTCGGCTAGGGCTGAGGTGAAGAACTGGGACAGGTGAAGGATTTCCTCTGGAGTAAACACCGGACGTGGTGGCTTCGGGCTGTCCATCAAACCGACCCGATCCTCCAGCAACAGACGGCTGAGCACGGCGGTCATGTCATCCGTCGACCAATTGCTGGGATGGTCAAAGCGAGGGACTCGAGGGGATCCGACCTGATCCGTATCCAGCCTGACAAGATAATGAACGTTCTGCTCAACAACCCGTCCTCGAATGACGGGGACGGCGCAGCCGGCCAGAAGCAAGAGCAAGCAAGAGAGAGTCAGGAGCGCCCGCTGCGTCACGGAGGCACCGAGTCGCGTGAAACCTTGTCGGAAGGGGGCAAATGAACCCTGAACGGCTTGGACGTGGGCATGGGAAAGGAAACCAGCCTGATGCGGTTCAGGAATCGGTCGGAGGAGACCGTCAGGCGTGGCCGGTTTTGCGGGCGCGCTCCGCAATCTTCTTCCGAAGTCGCGCCTTTTCCAAACTGATCTGCGCCTCCTTGACCTCCGAGGGAAGCCCACCAGCCTGGAGACGCTGTTCAGCCTTTTCGACCGCCAGTTGGGCGCGATCGACATCGATGTCTTCGGCCTTTTCCGCAATTTCGGCCATGACCGTGACCTTGGACGGCGTCACCTCGGCATAACCCCAAAGGACCGACATGTAATGCCAGCTCTCCTGCATCTTATAGCGCAGTTCACCGATGCGCAACGTCGACAGGAAATGACAATGCCCAGGAAGGACACCGAATTCGCCTTCACTGCCCGGAGCAATCACTTCTTCGACCTCCTGGCTCAAGAGCAACCGATCCGGTGTCACCACTTCCAATAGTATCTTTCCCGCCATTTATTTCCTACATTCCTCTCAGAAAGCGGAAGAGCGTTGCCCCTGCCACTGCGCGCGTCCAACGAGGGCCTTCCGAGGCCGCGCGTTGCGCGAGCAAGGAAGGGGCACGCCTAACGCGTTATACCTTCACTCCCATCTTCTCGGCCTTCGCCACCGCTTCTTCGATTGGGCCAACCATGTAGAACGCCTGCTCAGGCAGGTGATCGTACTTGCCCTCGAGGATCTCCTTGAAGCTGCGGACCGTATCCTTCAGTTTCACGTACTTGCCGGGTGCGCCCGTGAAGGCTTCGGCCACGTGGAACGGCTGCGACAAAAAGCGTTGAATCTTGCGCGCACGAGCCACGACCATCTTGTCGTCTTCCGACAGTTCGTCCATACCGAGAATAGCGATGATGTCCTGCAAATCCTTATAGCGCTGAAGAACCGACTGAACGCCGCGCGCCACCTTGTAGTGCTCTTCGCCGATCACCTGGGGGTCCAGAATTCGGGACGTCGAGTCCAAGGGGTCGACCGCCGGATAAATGCCCAACTCGGCCAATTGCCGAGACAACACCGTAGTCGCGTCCAAGTGGGCGAATGCCGTGGCCGGAGCGGGGTCCGTCAGGTCGTCGGCCGGCACGTAGATAGCCTGGACCGACGTGATGGATCCTTTCTTCGTGGACGTAATGCGTTCCTGCAGTGCACCCATTTCCGTCGACAGGTTCGGTTGATAACCGACGGCCGAAGGCATACGGCCCAACAACGCTGACACTTCCGACCCGGCCTGCGTGAACCGGAAGATGTTGTCCACGAACAAGAGCACGTCCTGGTTTTCTTCGTCGCGGAAATATTCGGCGACGGCCAGACCGGTCAACGCAACGCGGAGACGGGCTCCAGGTGGCTCATTCATTTGGCCGTACACGAGCGCAGCCTTGGACTTGCTGAAATCATCCGGATCGATGACCTTCGATTCCTGCATTTCGTGCCAGAGGTCGTTGCCTTCACGGGTCCGCTCGCCGACTCCGGCGAAGACCGAAAATCCGCCGTGGTGCAGGGCGATATTGTTGATCAATTCCATGATGATGACGGTCTTGCCGACGCCCGCACCGCCGAAGAGTCCCACTTTTCCGCCCTTGCTGTAGGGCTCGAGGAGATCGACAACCTTGATGCCCGTCTCCAACACCTCAGTCTTGGTTTCCTGATCCTCCAAGCGCGGGGCGGGACGATGAATGGGGTACTTCTTCTTCGCTTTGATGGGGCCCTTTTCGTCAACCGGCTCGCCGAGCACGTTGATCAGCCGTCCCAGGGTCTCGCGGCCGACCGGTACGGAAATCGCGGCCCCGGTATCCTGGACATCCATGCCGCGCGTCAAGCCGTCCGTCGAGGACATGGCGATGCTGCGGACGCGATTTTCGCCGAGATGCTGGGCGACCTCGAGCGTGATGCTGACAGCGGGACGGCCTGCCGCCTTGTCCTCTGCCTGCGTCACGGTCAGCGCGTTGTAGATGTTCGGAAGTTGGCCGGGAGCAAACTCCACGTCCACGACCGGTCCGATAACCTGGATGACTTTGCCTGTGCTCATAAGGCTCCTTCTGTCCTGTCGCCAGTTGTGATTCTTGAGGTCGGGCGCCAATCGGTCCGGGCGCTCAACACTCAGAATTCATAACTCGAAACTATTTCAATGCTTCCGCACCGCCGACGATGTCCATCAATTCCTTGGTGATGGCGGCCTGGCGCGTCTTGTTGTAATAGAGCGTCACCTTTTTGATCAGCTGGCCGGCATTGCGCGTCGCTCCGTCCATGGCGGCCATCCGTGCCCCGTGCTCGGCCGCTGCAGATTCCAGGAGAATCCGGAACGCCTGCACCTGAAAATGCTTCGGCACCAGCACGTTCAGCAACTCGGCTTCGTCCGGTTCGTAGAGATAACTGCCGCCGAGAGACGACTCTCCTCCGGTTGGCTCGGCCCCAAACTCAGCGGCCGCGTCGACCGGGAACAATTTCTCCACGATCACCCGCTGCTGAATCGCGGACTTGAATTCGTTGTAGACCACGTACAGTTCGTCGAACGTCCCCTTGACGAAATTGTCGGTCACATCTCCGCCGATATCGATCGCGTGCTCGAAGCTGAGCTTGTCGAAGACACCGGTCCATTCCTGACGGATCGGCCAAGGCCGGCGGCGGAAGTAATCGCGTCCCTTGCGCCCGACGATGCTGAGCGTGACTTGCAATCCACGCGATTCGCATTGCCGCACGAACTCAGCGCTCTTGCGGACGATATTGCCGTTGAACCCGCCGCAGAGACCGCGGTCGCTGGTCACGACGAGGACTTCGACCTTTTTGCCATCGCGCTTTTGCAGCAACGGATGCGCCGACCGGTTGACCCGCTGGCTCAGATTACTCAGCACCCCGCGCATCTTGTGGGCGTAGGGCCGTGCCGCAAGGATACGGTCCTGCGACCGCTTCAGCTTGGCGGCCGCGACCATCTTCATGGCCTTGGTGATCTTCTGAGTGTTCTTGAACGCCGCGATCTTACGACGCAGACTTTGTAAGCTTGGCATGCGATCCGATGAAAACGGCCCCCAACATTGTTCTCAGTCGCCCGCCTCCCTGCAGCGTACGGATATCGTACGCCTCGGTCGTCGCGCTCCCTGCGGCCTCGTTGGATGACCGTTTTGATCGGCCGCAGAGACTGGATGACTTATTTGCCGCCGTATCCCATTTTTTGCTTGAAGGTCTTGAGAATGTCCTTGAGTTTGCCGCCCACTTTATCGTCGATCTTACCGATGGTCGTGATCTCTTTCCGCACATCCTGATGGTTCTGCGCAATGTAGTGCAGGAAGTCGGACTCGAACTGCTGCACTTTGTCGACCGGCACGTCGTCGAGGAACCCGTTAACCCCGGCATAGATCGACAACACCTGGTCGGCCACCGGCATCGGCTTGTATTGCCCTTGCTTCAAGAGCTCCACCATACGGACCCCCCGAGCGAGCTGCATCTGGGTGGCCTTGTCGAGCTCGCTGCCGAACTGCGCGAACGCGGCCATTTCGCGATACTGGGCCAGATCAAGCCGCAGCGTACCGGCCACCTGCTTCATGGTCTTGATCTGAGCGGAACCGCCGACGCGCGACACCGACAGACCGACGTTGATCGCGGGACGGATACCGGAATAGAAGAGATCGCTGCCGAGATAGATCTGGCCGTCGGTAATGGAAATGACGTTGGTCGGGATGTAGGCGGACACGTCGCCCGCCTGCGTTTCAATGATCGGGAGCGCGGTGAGGCTGCCGCCGCCGAGTTTGTCGCTGAGCTTTGCGGCACGCTCCAACAAACGGGAGTGAAGATAGAACACGTCGCCGGGATAGGCTTCGCGCCCGGGGGGACGGCGCAACAGCAGCGACAACTGGCGATAGGCCACCGCATGCTTGGACAAATCGTCGTATACGATCAAGGCGTGCTTGCCATTGTCTCGGAAGTATTCGCCGATCGCGGCACCGGCGAACGGCGCCAGGAACTGCATCGGGGCGGCATCGCTCGCAGTGGCGGAGACGACCATGCTGTATTCCATCGCATGGTTCTCTTCCAACGTCTTGACCACGCGCGCCACCGTCGACCGCTTCTGGCCGATGGCGACGTAAATGCAAAACACGCCGAGCCCTTTTTGATTGATGATGGTATCGACGGCGATGGCGGTCTTGCCGGTCTGGCGGTCGCCGATGATCAACTCGCGTTGTCCGCGGCCGATGGGAATCATCGCGTCGATCGCCTTGATTCCGGTCTGCAACGGTTCACGCACCGATTGGCGCGTATTGACGCCAGGCGCCACCACTTCGATACGGGAAGAATGCGGAGAGGTGATCGGGCCCTTGCCGTCGATCGGCTGGCCGATGGCGTTTACCACGCGTCCCACCAGAGCTTCGCCCACCGGGATTTCCGCGATACGTCCGGTCCGCTTGACGGGGTCGCCTTCCTTGATGCCGACGTCGTCGCCCATCAACACCGCGCCGACGTTGTCCTCTTCAAGGTTGAGGGCGATGCCGTAGAGACCGCCGGGAAATTCCAACATTTCTCCGGCCATGGCACCGTCGAGGCCATAGATCTTGGCGATACCGTCTCCGACCTGGATGACCGAGCCGGTCTGGCTGACGTCGACTTGCTTGTCGAAGCCTTTGATCTTCTCTTTAATGATAGAGCTGATTTCTTCTGCCTTGATCTGCATGGCTACTCCTTCGTCAACAACTGCTGCATAGCGGTCAATCGTCCTCGGACCGTGCTGTCCACCACGGTGCTGCCCAACCGGATGTGCAGGCCGGCCATATGAGACGACTCGGACTGGAAGGTGACGTCCACTTCTCGCTTGAGTACCTCCCGCAGGCGGGCCTTGATCCGCTCCTGTTCGGATGCCGACAGCGCACCGGCGGAGGACACGATCACTTGTTGCGTGCCTTTGGATTCGTCGACCAATTTCGAGAAGGCGTCGGCAATTTCCGGGAGAAACCCGACACGGCTTTTTTTCACCAACTGGTCGAGAAAGGTTTTGCCCACCGGCGGGCAACCCAAGCGCTCGGCCAATGCGGTAAGGATGCTCATCTTGCTTTCTTCGGGGAAGGCAGGCGACGCGATGGCATGGCGCAATTCGGGCGAACCAGTGTAAGCGTCTCCGAGTCCATGTAAGGCAAGGCGAGCTGGTTCAATGCTCTGCCGATCCAGAAGATCGAACAGGGCTTTGGCGTATCGACGTGCGACGGCTGTCTTAATCACAATGACTATTCCGTTACCGTGTTTTGAGTAAACGGGAAGCTTGCGTGCGGTGGGCACGACAAAAAGCGCGCCAAGGTAGCATTCAGACGCGGGTACTGTCAAGGTGGGAGACCGGTCCGACCGACAAATGGCGGAGGGTTGATCACTCGATCGGTGCGGCAGGATCCTCGCGCTGAATGATTCCTCCGCCCAGCACGCGATCCCCGGCGTACAGCACCGCGGACTGTCCGGGGCTCAACGCCCGCTGGGGCGCGAAGAACTTCACACGTAGTCGTCCTTCGGCTAATGGTGAGACCGTAGCCTTGGTGGCCGGTGTGGCGTACCGGATCTTGACGCTCGCATCCATTGAAGACCCGGCGAGTGTCGGCTCCAGGAGATTGAGGTCGCGCAGTTCACACTCGCCCCTCGCCAACTCGTCCTCGGAACACAGAACGACCTGCCCAGTCTCCGGCACCACCTTCTGCACGTACAACCGTCGGCCAGCGGAGATCCCAAGCCCTCGACGCTGCCCCGGTGTATAAAAAGCGATCCCCGCGTGCTGTCCAAGCACTTCTCCACGAACATCGACAAACGCGCCCGGCCGTTTAGCGTCCGGCATCTCCTGTTCAATGAAAGTCCGGTAGTCGCCTTGGCTCACAAAACAGATTTCCTGACTTTCCTTCAATTCGTCTGCGGGAAGCCCCAGGGATTCCGCTTCTTTCCAGACGTCGCTCTTGTGCATACCTCCGACCGGAAACAGCAGCCGCGGAAGCCAAGACGCCTGGATACGATAGAGAAAATAACTCTGGTCCTTGCGGGGATCGACCGCGCGAAGCAGATGCCAGTCGTGACCTTGCCGCATTACCCGCGCATAATGGCCGGTCGCGACATAGTCGATTCCCCGTCGTTCGGCGAGTGCATAGAGATGACGAAGCTTGACTCGTTCGTTGCAACGCACACAGGGATTGGGCGTCGTGCCGGTGGCATACCCTTGCAAGAAATCATCGATCACGCTCTGGCGAAATTCCTCCCGCGTATCGATCACTTCATAAGGTATGTCCAGTCGCTGCGCGACGAACTTGGCGATACCGATCTTGCAGCAACCCCGTTCTTCCCAGCGCTTCGAAGTGGTTGCCTCATCTTCCGGCTCCCACACCTGCAGGGTGACGCCCTGCACGGCGAAGCCCTGGCGAACGAGCAGCGATGCGGCGACGGAGCTATCCACTCCGCCGCTCATGCCCAGCAGCACTGTTTTGCGTGTCATGCCCGGTATGGTAACAGAGGCAGGGGAACGACGGCTAGTTACGAATCTTGAGTCTTGACCTTCCCGCGATGGGCGACCAAGTCATGCACGCCTGGATCTTGCGCGGCCTTGGTTCCGGTAACATCGTCCTCCGCCCACTTCTCCGCCCCCATGTTGCTCATGCCGTGAAAATGAGCCCCATCTTCAATCGCGATAGCCGGGCTGTGAATGTCCCCAATGAGGATGCCGGTTTTTTGGATTTCCACCTTCTCGCGAGCCGTGACGGTCCCCTTGACCCGGCCGCTCACGACGACGGACCCGGCCGCGATGATTCCCTTGATGATGGCGCTCTCTCCGACGACCACCGCTCCGGTCGTGTGCACTTCACCTTCGACGCGTCCGTCGATCCGCACGGTTCCATCGAACGTGACAATACCCTTGAAACTTGTCCCCTTTCCGAGAAACGTAAACTTATCATCTTCTGCGACGGCTGGTTTTTTCGTTTCGCCCCACATCGGATCCCTCCTTCGCACTCCCAACGAATGTGACCGGCCGGGGCGCGGGCTGAATGGCGTCTTCCGTTGACGTCCGTTCTGTTGCCGAGGGGGGGCGGCAACGGCTGCCCCCCCGTATTCAGTGGCGGCTGTCGCTAGCTGGAGACCAGCTTCACCCCCTGAGTCCTACCGGATCCCTGCGGTTCGCGGGCCGTCGGCTGGCTCATCTCCAGGGTTCCGTTAAATACCACCCCTTCCTCCATTGAGAGGAGCGGGGCCTTCACTCCCGCGTTCACCACGGCCGGCGCCCGCAACTTCACCTTTTCACGCGCGCTGATATCGCCGGTGATCTTGCCTTTGCAGACCACGGTGCCCGCCGTAATCTTCGCAGTCAGCACCGCCTCCTCGCCGACCAGCAGCACACCTTCGGTATGAATTTCCCCATCCAGCGTCCCGTCAATGCGAACGGTCCCGTTGTAGGAAATGACCCCCTTAAAACTGACGCCTTTCCCCACGAAGGCATTGATCTCCTCGTTTCCTTCACGGGGCGGTGTTGAATCCTGAGCTTCCCCCTCGACTGCCTCTCCCTGTCCGCCCTGCCGCTTCATGTCCCCTTTGTCTTTCGTCCACATAGCTGTTCCTCCTGCGGTGAAACTGATCCGTCAAAAGAGTCCCTATAATGAGGCAATCGTCCGGAGCACACAACATGAAATGTTCGTGAAAGGAGCAGAAAAAAGAGCCTCCCCTCTCATGGAGAGAAAGATGGCATTGTAGCCCAGTGAATCCTTAAATATCCTCCCCCCACAATGGAGGGTCACCCGAGAAGCTGCTCGACGACCCCGTCCAGTTCTTCAGGGGAGAAATAATGAATGATGATTTTTCCTCCTCGACGCCCCTTGCGGACATCCACCCGTGTGCCGAGCCGCTTCTGCAAACGCTCCTCCAGATCGCTTCGCAGCGGCACACGGACCGGTCGACTGGCCGGGGTTCTGGCCTTGGCATGGGATTGCACCAGGGCCTCGGCCTGCCGCACGGACAGTTCGTCGCGCACAATATCCTTCGCCAACTGCACCTGCGCTTCGGGCGTCGTCAGCCCGAGAATCACTTTGGCATGGCCGGTGGACAGCCGTTCGGATTCGACCATCTGCTGCACTTCATTCGGCAGCGTCACGAGGCGCAGCATGTTCGCCACCGACGAGCGCTCCCTCCCCACCTTCTGCGCAATCGCCTCCTGAGTCATGCCGAACTCGCTCAACATCCGCTGATAGGCCCGGGCCGTTTCCATCGGATTGAGGTCGTCGCGCTGGAGATTCTCCACCAACGCAAGGATCATCGACTCCTGATCCGACACGTTACGGACCAGCGCGGGGATTTTTTCGAGACCGGCCAACTTGGCGGCCCGCAGCCGGCGCTCACCGGCGATCAATTCAAAAATCCCGTCGCCCTTGCGACGTACGAGGATGGGCTGAAGCACCCCGCTCTGCTTGATCGAAGCGGTCAATTCGGCCAATTCGACTTCGGAAAAGGATTGGCGAGGCTGAAACCGATTGGGGACAATCGCCTCGAGCCGCAATTCCAAGGTATCGCCACGTTCCGGGTCGACCGTGGTTTTCGCAGTGGGGAGCAGCGCGTCGAGTCCCCTACCGAGGGCTTTTTTCTCCATGGAGGACAAACTCCTTGGCTAGTGAAAGATACGCTTGGGCCCCTGCAGACGCCATGTTGTACAGCATGACCGGGCGACCGTAGCTTGGTGCCTCCGCCAAGGTGACGTTGCGGGGAATCATTGTCTGATAGACTTTTTCCGTAAAATGGCCGCGGATCTGCTCCACTACCTGACGGGCCAGCGAATTTCGGGCATCGTACATCGTCAGGACAATCCCTTCGATCTCCAGGTCTGGGTTCAGCGACTGCCGCATGCGTTGAATACTTTCCATCAGCCGCCCAAGTCCTTCCATCGCGTAGTACTCACACTGTACGGGGATCAATACCGAGCTGGCCGCGACCATTGCGTTGATCGTGAGCAGCCCAAGCGCCGGCGGGCAATCGATGAGAATGGTGTCATAACGTTCGCTGATCCGAGACAGGGCATCCCGGAGCCGACTTTCCCGTCCCTCTATGGAGACCAATTCCACCTCGGCTCCAGCCAGATGAGGATTGGCCGGAAGGACCTGTAATCCTTTTATTCCAGTCTCAACCGAGACACTTTCAATATTATCATTAGTTATCAATGAGTTATAAACTGTCAGCGAGAGAGACCTCGGATCGATTCCAAGCCCACTGGTCGCATTGCCTTGAGGATCCAGATCAACAAGCAAGACAGAACAGCCCTCGACTGCCAGAGCAGCGGCAAGATTCACAGAAGTTGTGGTCTTACCAACTCCGCCCTTTTGATTTGCGACTGCAATGATTCTGGCCATTCAGACACCACCGTAGTGTTCGAGGAAGAGAATCAAGACTTCACCAGGATTTTTCGTTCCACGTGGAACAATTGCTACCGGGAGGACGATGAAAAAATTGAGAGGACACGATGACCAAGACCGAATGGAAGCTCATACTCGACTTCGTGAAGCAATGCAAGACCCTCCAATCGGAAATCTGGCTCAACCCTGGCTGCGCGGTAGAGCACGAGAACTCCACCGGGCTTGAGCAGCCCCCTTATCACTGCTCCGTACGAATCAACCTTGAACGCCCTCACGACAATGCAGTCATACGCACGCCCCCCTTGGATTCGATCCGAACAATCTTCGATCTTGCATGAAATGACCTTGGCGTTATTCAACTTCAGTGTTCCGATGAGATACCGCAAGAAAGCCGCTTTCTTTTCATTTGGTTCAAGAAAGTCGATGAATATATCTGGCCTGACCAACTTGATCGGCATGCCGGGAAATCCCGCCCCGGTCCCAATATCAAGTACCGATGCCTCTGTTGGGATGCGCACCCACCTTACTGCAGCCAGCGAGTCGATCAAGTGTTTGATGACTATCTCTCGATCATCATCAATGGCTGTGAGGTTAATGGACTGGTTCCAACGCCTGAGCTCGGTAACGTACAGCGAAAATAGCCCAATATGCTCCGGTCGAATGGAAATGGAGGCCGAAACTGCTGCCTCGGAAATGAGCTGAGAAATACTTTGACCACTCGATTGTTCCACGTGGAACACCTCTACTGTAATGGCCTTAAACAATGAAGCCGACTGTACGCGTTATCGAGTATTCGGCGGTTTCCCAGGAGAAACAATGAACGGAGGGACTAGGTGATCTGCCGACTGGAGATCCTAATGCGCTTTTCCAGCGAAACCAATAATAGCGATATCGCGGCGGGGGTTACGCCTGATATCCGCGAGGCTTGACCGATCGAATCTGGCCTGACTCGCTTGAGTTTCTCCCTCACCTCGCCTGAGAAACCCGTAATTTGATCGTAATCGAAGTCATTCGGAATCAGTCGACGCTCAAGCCGGTCAGACTTCTGAACATGCTGCAATTGTCGCTTGATATACCCTTCGTACTTAATCTCCAGTTCGATCGCTTCAATGATGTCCGGATCTTCTAGAGACAAACCGCCAAACATGGCGGAAAACTTCTGATACGACATATCCTGCCGCCGCAAAACAGAAGCAAGAGTCTGCGTCGGCTCGACAGAGGCCATTCCTTCCACATCAAGGCGGGTTTTCAGTTCAGGTGTGACCCTAGCCCTTGATTCACGAAGTCGCTGGACCTCTTTCTCTATCGTGTCGCGCTTGGATTCAAGCTTCCGATAGGTGCGATCATCGACAAGTCCGATCTTGTGCCCAAGCTCCATGAGGCGAAGGTCGGCATTGTCATGGCGGAGCAGCAGACGATACTCAGCCCTGGAGGTGAACATACGATAGGGCTCCCGTGCATCCTTAGTAATCAGGTCGTCGATCAATACGCCGATATAGGCCTGGCTGCGATCCAGAACGAGAGGGGCTTCTCCCTTCACCCTAAGTGCGGCGTTGATCCCAGCCATAATCCCTTGAGCTCCCGCCTCCTCATAGCCCGATGTCCCATTGATCTGACCGGCATGGAATAGACCTGGGACCAACTTCGTTTCCAGAGTATTGTGTAACTGCCTCGGCGGAAAGAAATCATACTCGACGGCGTACCCTGGCTTGATAATCTGAGCCTGCTCCAGCCCTTTGATGTTCTTGAGGATGGCAACCTGCACATCCACTGGCAGGCTAGTAGAAATGCCGTTCGGATAGAACTCCGGGGTATCCAGCCCCTCCGGCTCCACAAAAATCTGGTGGCGTGATTTGTCCGCAAATCGAACGACCTTGTCTTCGATCGAGGGACAATAGCGTGGCCCGACAGATTCAATCACACCGCTATACAAGGGCGATCTATCGATATTTTCTTTAATGATATCATGCACTTGAGAATTTGTATGGGTCAGATGGCAGGGCACCTGCGGCAACGGGATGGTCTTGGTGCGGTAAGAAAATGGTGGCGGCGGAACATCCCCGGGCTGCAGTTCCATCGCGGCAAAATCAATCGAATCCCGATGGAGGCGAGGCGGCGTGCCGGTCTTCAGCCGCCCCACTTCAAACCCAAAATCCCTCATACAATCAGATAGATGCTCAGCTGAGGCTTCTCCGGCTCGGCCAGCGGGGAAGTGGCTGAGGCCAATATGGATGAGGCCCTTGAGGAAGGTTCCTGAGGTAAGGATAACCGCCCTGGTCTCGATTCGAGCTCCATCGTCGGCCACCACGCCCGATACGACCCCCTGTCGAGTGAGGATTCGGTCGACGGTTCCGCGTCGCAGCGTGAGCCCAGGCTGAGCACGCAGGGTCCGCTGCATGACGTCACGGTAGATTTTCTTGTCGCACTGGGCGCGCAGGGCTCGGACCGCCGGCCCTTTGCTGGTATTGATCATACGGAACTGAATACCTGCCTGATCCGTATTTCTTCCCATTTCCCCACCGAGCGCATCGATCTCTTTGATCAAGTGTCCTTTCGCGATACCGCCCATCGCAGGGTTGCAGGACATTTGCGCGATGCGGTCGAGTTCCATCGTCAAGAGGAGCGTGCGCAAGCCGAGACGGGCCGCGGCCAACGCCGCTTCGCATCCGGCATGCCCACCGCCGACCACCACGATGTCGACGCTTTCACTCATACGAGAATTCCACTACTTGCCGATACAGAATTCGGAGAAGATCCGGTCGAGGATATCGTCGGTGGTGATGACGCCCGTCACCTCGCCCAGCGCATCGGCGGCAATACGAAGATCCATCGCGATACACTCACCGGCACGATGGGCACCGAGCGATTCAGCCGCCTGCCGCACACCGTGCAAGGCACGCTCCAATGCGGCAGCCTGCCGGAGGTTGGTGACGAGCACTGATTCCTGCGACTCGAGTCCCACCGGAGTGAGCCGCAGGCGAATCATATCCCGCAGCGCGTCGAGCCCGATATGGGCCTGAGCCGAAATTTCAAGAGTTCCGCGCTGCGTGCGACAAATGGCCTGTATGTCCTCAGCGGAGATTTTGAGGGGGAGGTCGCACTTATTCACAAGTATTAGGGCATCCTGCGCGGCTGGATCAGTCAAGAGGACACGATCTTCCTCGGTCAGAGGCTCAGATCCGTCCACCAGGATCATCGCCAAGTCCGCTTCACCCCAAGCGACCTGACTGCGCCTGATACCTTCCGCCTCTACGGGATCATGTGTGGGGCGCATGCCGGCCGTATCGATGAGACGTACCGGAATACCCGCAATGTTGAGCGACTCCTCCAGCACGTCACGAGTGGTACCGGCAATCGGGGTGACAATGGCACGATCCGTACGCAGGAGAGCATTCATCAGACTGGATTTGCCGACATTCGGCCGCCCAAGGATGGCGACCGCAGCCCCTTCTCGCCAAATGCGGCCCTCCTGCTCTGTTGCGACGAGTCTCGCCAAGTTGTCGATCATCCCCTGAAGCATTCGTAGGAGTTCATCCTGGCGCACAAACTCAATATCCTCCTCCGAAAAATCGAGTGCTGCCTCGACATGCGCCAGCGCGATGACCAATTGTTCCCGAATCTGCTTGATTTCTCGTGAAAGATCACCCCGCCGCTGCGATTGCGCGATCGACAGGCTGCGGGAGGTCTTGGCGCGAATGGTATCCAACACCGCTTCTGCCTGAACGAGATCCAGCCGTCCGTTCAGGAACGCGCGTTTCGTAAACTCGCCCGGCTCCGCAAGCCGTGCCCCCTCTGCCATCAACATTCGGCAGAGCTGATCAAGGATCACGGGACCACCGTGGCACTGCAATTCGACGACGTCCTCCCCCGTATATGAATGCGGCCTGCGCATGACGGCGACCAGTGCTTCATCGAGAGGACGATTCGATGCGGCAGGCATAGCAGTCGAGTGCGGTCCCACTTCGGCCAACGAGAGGACTCGCTCGGCGAGGTATTGCAAGGAAATACCTGAGCGGAGACGGACCAGACGGGAGGCGATGTCGATCGCCCTGGAACCACTCAATCGGATAATGCCGATTCCGCCTTCACCGGGAGGCGTGGCAATGGCACAGATGGTATCGGTAAGCGCGCCGGCCATGACGCACCATTCTACAGGGGACGGGAAGTCATTCGCCGGGAAAACGGATGGGGCCCCGCAAGGAAATCCCTTGTCGGCTAGCGTGCTGTGCCATCGGATTCGGTCCCCGGCATTTTCCAATGTTTGGCAAACACTCGTTCGGTGACGACCTGTTGTGTGATGGTCAATACGTTGTTGGTCAGCCAGTACAGCACTAGACCGGCGGCAAAATTCAGAAAGAGAAAAGTCATGAAGACCGGCATGAAGAGCATGATCTTCGCTTGCGTCGGGTCCATCGTCGTGGGGGTAATCTTCTGCTGAATCACCATAGTCACGCCCATGATGATGGGAAGCACATAGTAGGGATCCTGGACCGACAAATCCTTGATCCACAGCAGAAACGGTGCCTGTCGCAAGTCAATCGTCATGTAAAGGATGTTGAACAGCGCCACGAAGACCGGCATCTGCAGGACCATCGGCAGGCACCCCCCGACCGGGTTGACCTTGTGGTCCTTATACAGCTTGATGAGCTCCTTGTTGAGGCGATCGCGGTCATCCTTGAACTTATTCTGTATCGCCAGCACCTTCGGCTGGATCATCTGCATCTGCTTCATGGATTTGTAGCTCTTGTATTGCAGCGGTGCAAACATGAGTTTGAGCATGACCGTGAGCAGGATGATGGTCACCCCATAGTTATGGGTATACTCATACAAGAATCGAAGGATGTAGAAAATCGGCTTCGCCACACCCTTCACCAGACTCCAGCTGCCGAAGATGAACCATCCGAAATCGATGGTATCCTCCAAGCCGACGTTGAAGACCTTGAGGGTGTCGTATTCCTTCGGGCCGGCATAGAGTTGCATCTGCATGACGGAGCCGGCAGCGGCCGCATTGAACCGTACGCCCGCCGAAGCAAGCTTGTCGCCCTCTTTCTTGGCGACGGCCGCGGTTGCCTGCTTGGGCATCAGCACGCTGAGAAAATACTTGTCCTGGATGGCGGCCCACTTCACGTCGCCCTTCCGCTCGATCTCGGTTTCGGGCATCTCCTTGAGTACCTTGTCATCCACGGAAGACGCCGGTCCCATGAGGCCGATAAAGCCCTCGCCCCACTCCACGATGCCGAAATTGGTGCCCAAGGTGACCTCGACCGGAGCGGATAGGCCTTCGGTGCGAACCGACACATCCACGACATAGGTGTCGTGATGGAAAGTCAGTTGTTTTTCCACCGTCACCTGGCGTTGGGGATCCCGGTACCGGAAGGTCAGATGGCCGACCGGATGAGCGTTGTCGATACGCGACTGATCGACGGTGACGTGGTAGAGCGCGGCACCCAGGTCATTGGTCAAGGATTGGTCGCCGGTGATCACACTCAGCGGCCCCTTGAACCGCCCGCCGGAGTAGACCAATTGTACGGGTTTCTGCCCGTCGTCAACGGTGCCGGTATAGCGCTTCAATTCCCATGATTTGAGGACACCGCCTCGATTGCTGAACTTGGCCCGGAACAGGTCAGTCTCAACCTCGACCAGCTGTTCGTCGGTAGCCCCGGCGGGGCCGGCCTCGAGAGCCGCCGGAATTGACGACCCGGCAGCAGATTTTGCAGGTTGATCCGCGGTGGACGAACCAGTCGCAGCCGTAGAGGGAACCGATGCCGATGCAGGGGGCGCAGAAGAATCAGCCGAATCGGGCGCCTGCGCCTCTTGCATCTGGACCGGAGCGGGCATGAGACCCATTTCCTTCAACAAGAAATCGTAGCCGATGATCACAGCCAGAGAAATGACGAGGAAGACGATGACGCGTTTTTCCATGGATATTCGAGCGTGAGACGTCTACTCGACGCTACTTCACGGGATCGACCCCGCCGGGATGGAATGGATGGCATTTAAGCAGTCGCCAGCCGGCCAGCAACATACCGCGCCGAACGCCATAACGATCGATCGCCTCTTGGGCATAGGCGGAACAGGTGGGATGAAACCGGCATGCGGGACCGAGCAGCGGTGAGATGCAGAAACGGTAGACCCCGATAAGCGCGATGAACAGCCTCCTCACAAGGAGGGCGGGTCGAATCGCGCGAGTCGCTGTCGCTGTAGCGTACTGTTCCATACCTGCCGTAACTCCGCAAACGGGATGGTCAAACACTCCCGCTTTGGGAAGACCAGAAACACATGCCCGGGGGTCCAGCTGCTCACCGATCTGGCAAGCTCGCGAAAGCGACGCTTGGCCCGGTTGCGCCGCACGGCCGTCCCGAATCGCCGCCCGATCACAATCGCGAGTTGTGTTCCTCCCTGCTGACCGATGTCGATCAACAGATTAAACCAGCCGGTCGACACCCTGCGCCCGGTCTTCTTGATACGTTGAATCTCCGGACTCGCCTTCAAGAAGAGCGGAACAGCCCCACGTTCGACCACCATGACAGTCCCCATATCTCATACGAGCCCTGTTCAGCAAACGCCCACAGCCCGGGCCGGTGGCGAGGCCCGCCGGAGCAAGACACATCACACTTCTCTAGGTCCTGACAGAGCGGCCGAGACCGTGAAGACGTATAGATTCCCAGCGTGCGGGAAGACTTAGACGGTGAGACGGGCACGGCCTTTCGCCCGGCGCCGGGCCAGGACTTTGCGACCGTTCTTGGTGCTCATGCGCTTGCGGAACCCATGTTCCCGTTTGCGCTTGAGATTCGAGGGCTGCTGGTATGTGAACGACATGGCGCACTCCTTCTCGAGAGACCGACCATCGGTAAAAGAACATGCATTATAGGGGCGAGGTTCAGGGGTGTCAATCAATCAGCGCCACAGGACTCAGCCCATGACATGACCACAAGGACCGAGTCCATTTCCACAATCTCCCGTAGCACTCGTGGCAAAATGCGGCAAGAAGGCGTTGGATTTTGAGGCGCTTTTGCCCAACCGTTGCAAACGTGCCACAGAAATGAGGCTCGCCAGATCCGCTCCTAAAGAGTAAGTGCTTGTTTGTACGTTGATTTTGATGGGATGAGCGCACGCGCACCGCTGGCACCGTCGTTGCGATGGCTCAATCCTCTCTCTAAGAGGAGAGGTATCGCATGCCGGCCGACGCAGAGAAACAGGCGGACCAGAAGCAGGTCAAGCACCGGTGGGCAAGACGTACTCTGATGATCCGTGTGATAAGAAGATCCCATGTTGGCGAGATTTCATTCCATAGGTCTCCTCCTGGGGCTGATTCTGGTACTGGGCGGGTGTGAGGCTCCCCCCATGGCACAAATCACCACGGCTGACGAACTTGTAAGACAGGTCCAGGTGACCGGGGCCGCCCGCTATGCCCCGCAGGACCTTGCGCGGCTACAAGGGCATGGCTCGAATTTGCGCCGTGAACTGCTGGAACAGGAGTCGAAATTTTGGTTCCTGCGGGACTATCGGCTGACGAAGGGATTGGCCGCTCAACTTGAGGCGGATGCCCGAACTGTCTTGGCCCAGGCGGAGCAGCGGGCGGCAGAAGCGCGGGCAGCGGCGCTCCAGGCCCAATCGGTCGCCCAGGAATCGGTGAAGGCCGTGCAACAATTGGCCGCCCGCTACCCGGAAACGGAGCACCACAGGCTCCCCGAGTACCTGAAGCAGGATGTGAGCAGCCTGAAGAAGTTTCTCCGGGATGTTCAGCAGGCCTTGGATTCCGGAGATTTTCTGGCCGCTCAAGCATCGGCTAAGGCCATTTACGACAAGGCCAAAGAAATGAGCGAGGAAATCCGTCAGGCAACGGCCCACCCGGTTGCCGCAAACCCCGAGAAAGCTCGCCGCAAGCCCGGACCTCGCGCTAGAATGTACCGATGATGCTACGAAGCCTCACATACCGCGTCGGCAGGCTGACCACTCTCAGCCTCCTACTGGTCTCGCTCGGCGGCTGCGTCGAGACAGTGCCGGACGAATTGGTTGAGGCGATCGAGGCGATCGACCGCGACCTGATCAACTTGAAAGCCTCCGAGATCGCGCCGGAAGAATATAAGCGTTTCATGCGGGAGTGGATGGTCCTGAAAACCAGGGTGCAGTCCGAAGAGAATATTGTCCGCTGGCCGTGGGAAGAAAACGGACTGGAAACCGATCTGGAAAAACTCCATGTTGAGGGCACCCAGTTAACGGAGGAGGTCAACAAGCGGGTGCAGGCCAAGCGTACGATGGCCGAAACGAAATTAGCCCGCATCGAGCAACGGCAGCGGCTTCTGAACAGCCGTGTCGGTGAAATCGGCAGCCGAGTCGTATTGGGTGAACAGTCCGTCCAGACAGAACTGCTCGTGAAGCAAGCGCGGCTCTATCTCGAGCAGGGGCAGTTCGATCGCGCAATCCAGGCATCCGAAGAAGCAGGGAAAGGCATCTTGGCCCAGACCGCGCTGCTGACAAACGAACTGGGCCGCTACGCCGATGATGAACTCATCACCGCCTGGAAGGAAGCCGCCCAGAGGACGATCGACTGGTCGAGGAGCCATAAGGCGCAGGCGATCGTGATCAGTAAAGCCGACCGGGTCCTCTCGCTTTACAAGAACGGGAAACAGGTGCTGACCTACCCGATCAAGCTGGGATCCCGCGGGATCCGTGCGAAGCAATTCTACGGAGACGGAGCGACCCCGGAAGGGGAATATCGCATTCATCGAAAACGCGGCGCCGGGCAAACGCCCTACTTCCGGTCCCTCATCCTCGACTATCCGAACGCCGAGGATCGTCGGCGATTTGAGACTGCGCAGCAGGCGGGATTGATTCCCAAGAGCCAGCAGATGCCTGGACTCATCCAGATCCACGGGATTGCAATGGGTATCACTGATCAACCCTATGGAAGCATCGTACTGGACAATCCGCAGCTCGCAACGCTCTTTGATCGTGTCGCCGTCGGCACCCCCGTCACGATAGTCGGTGCACTCGGCCCGCAAAACTCCGTGTCATTGGTCCTCGCCGATCTCGACGACAAAGAAGAAGAGACCTGACAGGGGCTCGGCCGTCTTATCCTTCCTTTTGCCGCCCTTCCCAACATTGCCTTTTTTATTCCCCGATCCTAAGATAGTTTCATCGTAGAAGCCCGTCCGTTCATCTCAACCCAGAAGAGAATGCACACCATGGCGACTCGCTCAAAAGGCCCGTCCATTTTGGAAGAGGCGTCAGTTCGTCGCATGCTGGATGATCTGGCCTCAACCCGCGCAATCGACCGTCTCTGGAACAAAGATCACACCCTGTGGAAGCCACAGCCGACGGAAATCGAGAACCGGCTGGGGTGGCTGACCGTCCTCGAACAGATGCAGGAAGGGTTGGCCGAGTTGCGGACATTCGCGGATGCAGTCCGGAAGGCCAAGACCACCGACGTGGTGCTGCTGGGAATGGGCGGAAGCAGTCTCGGCCCGGAGGTGTTGCGCTGTACGTTCGGCAACGCCAAGGGCTTTCCGCGGCTCTGGGTGCTGGACTCCACTGTCCCAGGCTGGGTTCACCAGGTCACGAAGGCCATCAAGCCCGCCTCGACTCTGTTCATCGTCGCCAGCAAATCCGGCGGTACGATCGAAGTCATGTCACTGTTCTCCCACTTCTGGGAATTGGTCCGACGCACCAAGGGCAACCGTGGCGGAGCCCAGTTCCTCGCCATCACGGATCCCGGTACTGGCCTGGAACAGTTGGCTCGTGAGCGCCAGTTTTGGCACACCTTTGCCAACCCTCCGGATATCGGTGGGCGCTATTCCGTCCTCTCCTACTTCGGACTGGTTCCAGCCGCTCTCTTGGGACTGGACGTCGCCAAACTCTTGGCACGGGCTACGGTGATGCGCGACGCCTGCCGCCACACGGCGCCGGTCAGGGAGAATCCCGGAGCGGCCCTGGGAGCCGTCATGGGAGCGATGGCTAAAGCCGGTCGCGACAAGGTGACCCTGCTCACGTCACCGACGCTTGCTTCCTTCGGCCTCTGGGTCGAACAATTGCTGGCGGAAAGCACTGGCAAGGAAGGAACGGGCCTGATCCCCGTCGCAGGGGAGCCGATCGCGGCTCCGACCAACTATGGTTCGGATCGATTGTTCGTCGCCATGCGCATGAAGGGTGACCGCAATGCAGCGTTGGACAAAGCAGTCACAACACTCCAGCGGGCGGGGCACCCTGTCTTTTGCCTCGATCTTGCCGATCGTTACGATCTGGGTGGGGAGTTCTTCCGGTGGGAATGTGCCACGGCCGTTGCGGGGCACATCTTGGAGATTCATCCGTTCGACCAACCGAACGTTCAAGAGAGCAAAGACAACACGGCGCGCGTCTTAAAGGATGTCGAGACCAAAGGAGCACTCCCCGTGCCTAGAACTGAATCGCCGAAATCGGCGCTCTTTTCGCTACTCGGGCAGGCCCGCCCCTCCGCCTATTTAGCCATTTTAGCCTATACGACACCGTCACCCCGAATTGATACCGCTCTACGCACGCTGAGAAAGGCCGTCCTTCAGCAATATGGCCTCGCCACCACCGCAGGCTATGGCCCCCGGTACCTTCACTCCACCGGTCAACTCCACAAGGGAGGGCCGCACACCGGGCTGTTCCTGGAGTTGGTCGATGCTATGAAGCCCGATGTTGCGGTTCCCGGGAAATTCTATTCCTTCGGAACCCTCGCACGCTCGCAGGCGATCGGGGACCTGCAATCGCTGGAATCGCACAAACGGCCGGCCATCAGTATTCCGCTGGGCCCCAATGCCGCACAGACGATCGGCCGGCTCGCCGCGTTTCTCAAGCCCGCGAAGCGAACAAGACGGGGCTCCCGCCCCACATTCCCCCGGCACTGACATGGCACGAGCACCGGAGGTCCGCGTCTACGAGACTCCCGCCGACGTAGCGGCAGAAGCCGCGGACTTTTTCTTGTGGATCGGCGATCAAGCGATCCGTCGGAACAACCGGTTTCTGGTGGCCTTGTCCGGCGGCTCCACCCCCAAAGCCCTCTACGACTCGCTTTGCAGCCCCACTCATCGGCTCCGACTGGATTGGTCCCGTGCGGTGTTTTGCTTCGGCGATGAACGCTGCGTCCCCCCTTCCCATCCGGACAGCAATTACGGACTAGCACGTGACCATCTCTTCACACCGTTGAACATCTCCCCAGCGAACATCCACCGCATGGAGGGAGAATCTGAACCCTTGACGGCAGCACAAACCTATGAGGAACGCCTGCGTCACATCACCCAGGCCGCGGAGGATGCCCTCTGGCCGCAATTCGACCTGATCCTGCTGGGGCTGGGTGAAGACGGTCACACGGCCTCGCTGTTTCCCGGTACGGCCGCTGTTCAGGAAAAAGTCCGATGGGTGGTGCCCGGTTCGGCTCCGAACGGTATCAGGCAACGACTGACCCTCACGACAGGTGTGATCAATCACGCCGGTGTGGTACTGTTCATGGTCACCGGATCACGTAAGGCACCGGTCGTCCAGACGGTGATCGAGGGAGGAACGAGCGCTGCCGCGTCCTATCCCTCCGCCTTGGTCCAGCCCGACGGGGGACGACTCTTGTGGTTCCTCGACCGATCCGCGGCAGCGGATTTGACTGCATCGAAACGCGAGTATTCATCTGACGAGGCATAAATGATTTTGGCTGGCGATATCGGCGGAACGAAAACCAATCTGGCCTTGTACGACTGGACGACCGAACGGGTCGAGCCGGTGCGTCTGGACAGTTTCCACAGCGCTGACTATCAATCGTTGGAGGAAATCCTCGAAGAGTTCTTGAGTGCCGCGCCATCGTCCGCTCCGACGGACGAGGAGGACGCGACCGAGTCCGTCCAAAACGAGGGAGCCGAGACGAAGGCACCGGCAGCCCCTGAGCCGTTGAAGATCAACGCGGCGAGCTTCGGAGTGGCCGGCCCCGTGATCGAGAACCGTTGCCAAACCACCAATCTCCCTTGGGTCGTCGACGGCGCCGCACTCGGCAAGAAGTTTGACATTCCACAGGTGCGCTTGTTGAACGACCTGGAGGCCACAGCGCACGGCATCCTCTTGCTGCGCCCGGATGAACTAGTCGTCCTCAATGCCGGAACTCCGCCGAGAACCAAGCAGGCCCTGGCGTTGATCGCAGCCGGTACCGGACTCGGCGAATCCATTCTTTTTTGGGACGGCACCAGGTATCGCCCCATGCCCTCTGAAGGCGGGCATTCGGACTTCGCCCCGAACAGCGACAGCGAAATCGAACTGCTTCGCCATTTGCGTGGCAGCTACCTCCATGTCAGCTATGAGCGCATCGTCTCCGGTCCCGGCTTACATGCGATCTACGAGTACATCCGGGACACGAAGAGGAACGAACCGACGTGGCTGGCGGAGAAAATCAAGGTCGGCAACCCCGCGGCAGAGATTGCCGAAGCGGGGCTGAAGGGACAGGCGGAAATTGCCAAGCAGGCACTCGATCTGTTCTCGACGATCTATGGCGCGGAGGCGGGCAACCTGGCCCTGAAAGCCCTGACACTCGACGGCGTGTACGTGGCGGGCGGCATTGCGCCGAAGCTGATCAAGAAGCTGCAGGATGGTTCCTTCATGCGGGGATTCACGAACAAGGGCCGTTATAAGCGGCTGATGAGCCAGATCCCCGTCAAAATCGTGATGAACGACAAAGCAGGACTGCTCGGCGCGGCCTCGGTCGCGGCCCACATGGCACAGATGCCTGCGTGATGAGTACCGCCATGGATTTGGAGGCACAGAAACGCGCCGCCGGCTTGAAAGCGGCGGAATATGTCCGTGACGGCATGGTGGTCGGATTGGGCACCGGTTCGACGGCCAAACATCTGATTCTCGCACTCGGAGAGCGTGTGCGAACCGGGCTGAAAATTCGGGGGGTTCCCACGTCGCGCGAAACAGCCGATCTGGCCAAGAGCGTCGGGATCCCGCTGCTGGAATCCGACAATGCCTGGAGCATCGACGTTGCGATCGATGGGGCGGACCAAGTCGACCCCCAATTCAATCTGGTAAAAGGGGGGGGAGGAGCCCTACTCAAGGAAAAGATCGTTGCCACGGCCGCCAAACAATTCATCGTCATGATCGACCACACCAAGTTGGTTCCGGCGCTCGGCGGCAGTTTCCCGTTGCCCATCGAAGTCGTCCCCTTCGGCTGGGGCAGCACGGGTAGGCAGATCGAAGCCGTCTCCGGCGGAAGAACCATCCTACGAGAACGAAACGGCCAGGTATTTCTCACCGAGGCCGGCCATGTGATCTTGGACCTTCATCTGCCCAAGATTGATGACCCGACGACTCTGGAAACGACCCTCAACCAGATTCCCGGCATCGTTGAAACCGGCCTGTTCGTCGGGCGCACGAGTCTTTTGATCATCGGCACCCCCAAGGGAGTAGAGGCGCAATCGGCCCCGAGGATTTGATAGGGGAATCCAGCGGCCGCGAGATGATGCGCCGGCGTGCCGTCCTATTCGCGGCCACCAAGGGCCTGCTCTGGCTAGGATTTGCATCGGTCGACGCACGGCTCATCGAAGCTTCCAAGGCATCCGTTCAGACAACACCACGAACTCCAAGCTCCGGAGGAACCAGCACTGCCGTGACGCCACTTTCTGCCGACGACCTCTATCGACTCCCGCGCCATGTACTGCCTTCCCACTATGACCTTCGGCTGGAACCGGACATCTCATCGCACTCCTTCACCGGGCACGAGGTCGTCACACTCACGGTGGTGGAGTCCACCACCGACCTCCTGCTCAATGCGGTCGACCTGACGGTCATGTCAGCCACGATGACCGGCGAGGGGCAACCGCCACGTGAAGGCCGCGTGACGCTTGAGGAAGACCGCCAACGCTGCCGCCTTACGTTCCCATCGGCTATCAGGCCGGGCGTGTGGAAGCTCTCCCTTTCGTTTCGCGGCACGTTGAACGACAAGCTTCGCGGATTCTATCGCAGTTCATATAAGGACGAGCACGGCGCCACGCACCTCTTGGCCGCGACCCAATTCGAAGCAACCGATGCGCGCCGGGCGTTTCCCTGTTGGGATGAACCGGATTTCAAGGCTGTCTTTGCCGTCACCCTCGCCGTCGACCCGGCGCTGACTGCGATTTCCAACACCCGCGTCGTGGACGATCGGATCGAAAATGGCAAACGCGTCTTCCGCTTCGCCGAATCGATGAAGATGTCCACGTATTTAGTGGCGTTCGTCGTCGGACACTTGGTGGCGACGCCGCCGGTCATGGCGAGCAACACACCGGTACGGCTCTGGTCCGTTCCCGGCAAACAACACCTGACTTCCTTCGGACACGACATCGCCGTCTATTCGCTCAACTTCCTGGCCGACTACTATGGCATCCCCTATCCGGGAGACAAACTCGACCTCCTCGCCATTCCGGATTTCGCCTCCGGGGCGATGGAGAACCTCGGCGCAATTACCTTCCGGGAAACCGCGCTGCTGCTGGACCAACACACCGCCACCCACGCCGAACAGGGGCGGGTCGCAGATGTGGTGGCCCACGAGAATGCGCACATGTGGTTCGGCGATCTGGTGACCATGGCCTGGTGGAACGGCCTCTGGCTCAACGAGGCCTTCGCCACGTTCATGGAAATGGTCGTCGTCGACGCGTGGAAACCCGAGTGGGAGCGTTGGACGGCGTTCGGCATGGCTCGCGCTGCAGCACTGTCGGTCGACGGGCTGCAGAGTACGAGGCCGATCGAATACCCCGTCCGGGCACCCAAGGATGCCGAGGCCATGTTCGACGTACTCACCTATGAAAAAGGCGCGTCGGTCCTGCGCATGCTCGAACAGCACATCGGGCCGACGATATTCCGGGATGGCGTTCGCCATTATCTCAACACCCACGCCTATGGGAATGCTGAGACGACCGACCTGTGGGTCTCGCTCGGCCACGCGGCGAAACAAGACGTCCCGAGCCTAATGAACGCCTGGATCTTCTCGCCCGGATACCCGATGGTTTCATTGCAGTTGGACGGGTCCTCGCACCTCACCGTCAGACAACGACGCTTCCTGTACCTCCAGGACGGCGGGTCTGCAACCCAGGCCGACGGGGAACGGTGGCAGATTCCGATCCAGTTGAACATCACCACCGAGGCAGGAACGGAAACTCGGCGTCTGCTGCTCACTGAACAGCAGACGCGCATCGAGCTGCCCAAGCAGTGGACGTCGATTTTGGCCAACGAAGGCGGACACGGCTTCTATCGCGTTCGTTACACGTCGGACCTGCTCGAACGACTGCAACACAGACGTTTGGATTCACTGGCGGCGGTCGAACGCTTCAATCTTCTGAACGACACCTGGGCTGCCACGGTCGCAGGGATGGTACGGCCGGCCGACTACCTCGGATTGACCGAACACTTTCGACAGGAAAAAGATCCCCACGTCTGGGCCGTTCTCTTGGGCTCCTTCTCCACGATCAATAGCCTGCTCGAGGAAGAGGAGCGCCCCTTGCTCGCGGCGCTCGTCAGGAATCGTCTCACCGCTGCTTGGCGGGATTTGGGGTGGGAACCGAAAAAGGGCGAACGAGAACTGGTACGGGAACTACGCGGTGACCTCATCCGTGCCCTCGGCACGTTGGGAAGAGACCAGGAAATCCAAGCACAAGCCCATCATCTCTTCGAGTCGTCTGACCGTGAGAGACGAGCGGTCGATCCGAACGTCTTGCCGGCGCTCGTCTCCATTTTGGCCTTCACCGGCGACGACGTGCGGTACGAGGAGTTCCTGAGTCGTTTCAGGAAGGCCGCCACCCCACAGGAGGAGCGGCGCTATCTGTTCTCACTGGCCGCGTTCCGCTCGCCCGCGTTGGTGGAGCGCACCCTAACCAGCACCTTAGGCGGTGAGGTAAGGACGCAAGATGCCCCATTCCTGGTGAGCGCCTTGCTGATGAATGTCTACAGTCGCGAGCGCGCTTGGGCCTTTGTGAAAACAAATTGGGACCGGATGGATCGGCTCTTTCCCAAGAGTGGATTGCGCCGCATGTGCGGCGGAATCGTCGGCCTTTCGACGCCTGAATTGGAGCGCGACGTCCGAACCTTCTTTGCCGATCGACACATCGAACTCGGCGGGAAAACGCTCGAACAGTATCTGGAACAGCTACGCATTGCAGTCAGGTTCCGCGAGCGTGACGGACAACCGATCCGTGAGTACCTGAAGCGCTTCACCGGTTAACCCCATCTCCCCGCCGCTCGAGCCGAATCGACCAGGCCTCGGCACTCTCGTCGTCAAGGATGGACTATGGTACTATCGTGCGCCGTCGAGCTACGAGGTGTTCCCGCGCCAACCGAGGAGCCCGCACGCATGTCGTCTCCAGCGAAACCGCGGTTCTTCGCCGAACACGGCTATCTGTTTCTCGCCGTTCCAGGATTTCTGGTTCTCATGCTGGCCATGTTCCTCTTCGAATCCAGCGCCAACCTCACGACACTTGACTTCAAGCGAGTCATCAACAGCCTCATCAAGGCCGAGCCACCGCCCCCCGCGGCTGAGGGCGCAAACGAGGCGGGACAAGTCAAGAAGGCGCCCCCCCGCCCCTCACCACAAGTCATCATGCTGACCGAGATCAAGGCCCGCTACATCTGGCTTTCGACCGTCTTGCTGAATTTGATCGTACCGCTCTATGTCTCGGTCGTTTGCGCATTGATCATCATCCGCGCGCATCCGCCCCGACGTCTCCGAATCGTGCTCGGGACAGGCGTGGCGCTATGCAGCAGTGGGATGATCCTCCTGGCCACCCAAAACGAGAACCACGTCCTGTATCGCGCGGTGTTCGGGTTTACCTACTTGACGCTGCAGGGCTCCGGCATAATCGACCCCGGCCTGCTGCAATTTGCCAAGGCCGTCGTGTCATTCATCAACGTGCTGGCTGCCATTACGCCGGTGGTGGCGGTGTTGGCCGCCTGCAGCATCGTGGCACCGCCGATCCGGCCGGATGCGCTGGATCCCGATTATCTTGCTGGACGAATGCGGCAACTCAACGAAGTCCTGTATGCCGGGTCCGCGTTGTTGGTCGTCGGCATCCTTCATATGGGGGCCTGGTTGCGTTGGCCCGCGGCACTGATTCCGGACAAGATGCCGCAAGAATCCGTACTCGGGGCCGGACTCTCCATCACCATGTTCTGGGGAACCACGTTTACGCTGATGCTGGTCGTAACCTATCTGCCCGGAGCGATCCATCTGGCTCGTCGCGCGGACGCACTCATTCGAACTCCGGCCTTCGCAGACAAAATCACCGATAGGCAAAAGTGGCTTAAAGAGAACGGCCTGCGCCTGACACTCGAGGAACACCTCATCCAATTCGGCGTCATGTTAGCGCCGCTCATGGCCGGCCCACTCGGCTCGTTCCTGCTTGCCCCGCTCAGCTCCGCCGGATAGTCAGAGGCCCCGGGAATCGAACCAGCCGCACAGGCAAAGCCGCCCCCATCGCCCACCCTTCGAGGGGTTGTCACCGGAAGGGCAGACCCCTTAGGGTGATGGCCTGTATCAAAGCGCTCCGGAGCGTTTTACCGATGGCCATTCCCTCTTGCCCTTCCTGCCGAACCGCCAAGGTCCGTCCCGCTCCCATACGTTCGGTAAGCGACCGGGTGCTCGGGTTTTTCCTGGTCACACCGTTTCGTTGTCAGCTCTGCGGTTTGCGCTTCCGCCAGCTCTTGCGCCAGCGCATCGCCCTCACGCGGCGCCATTTTGAGCGCATCCCCGTACGCTATCCCGTCTGGTTTCAAACCAAGCTCTCGATCCGTTCCGGAGAGACCTTTCAAGGAACCGTCGAAAATCTCTCCATCCGCGGATGCCGTATCCGGAGCGCAGTTTCGTTTCCGATCGGCACCAGACTGCGGCTGGAATTTCTTCCCTCGCCGCACACCTTTCCCATCACAGTCGACGGGGCGATCGTCAGGTCTCGAATGGAAGATGTGGTGGGATTGAGGTTCGTGGCGCTGCTACGGGAGGAAGAACGCCGGATCAGTCACATCGTGAACCTCAAGCTCCCGAACCCCGCAGTCTAGGCTCGATTCTACCCAAGACGGCACTATTCCTGCCGCAATACCGTCAGGGGCCGCTGTCCGAGGAGTCGGTAAGTACTGAGGAACCCGACAGCCATCGTGAGCAGAACGGTACTGGCCAGCCCCACCATCAACAAAGATGGTTCGAGCGACCACGTCAGGTCGAGGACGTAGCGTAAGGTCGCCCAAGCGAGTCCATTCGCCAATACAATACCGACCGCCCCTGCCACGCAGCCAAGCAACGCATATTCGGCAGCAAATGCCTGGACAATCAGCGCCCTGGTCGCGCCCAACGCCTTGAGCACCACCGCATCATATAACCGCTGATATCGGGTCGCGGTCAAGGCAGCCGCCATGACCAATGCGCCGGCCATGATGCAGAACAGCGCGACCGCTCGAATCGCCAATGCCAATCGCTCGAGAACTCGAGCAAAGGTCGCCATGACTTCCCCGATGTTGATCGCCGTGACATTCGGCAGCGCGGCGACGATCTTCGTCTGGAGCGGAATTTCATCGGCGGGAGACACTCGGACCGTCCCGACATAGGTCATCGGCGCACCATCGAGCGAGCCTGGCGATAGGATCATGTAGAAGTTCGTAGAGAAGTTTCCCCATTCCACCTTGCGAATACTGGCCACCTCGGCGACCACGGACGTTCCCTGGATATCAAGGTCGACGGTGGACCCGATGGAGAGGCCCATGTATCGGGCTGCCTCCTCCTCCACGGAGACAAAGGGGCGTGAAGGGACCTCACCCGACCTCCACCAGGCACCCTGCACGATCCTGTTATCTTTGGGCAGCTGCTCCAGAAACGTCAGCGCGTACTCCCGACTGAGATACCAAATCTTCCTCTTGTCCTCGCGAGTCTGTGACGCCTGCTCCTCCTGTTCATTGCCGGCCTCCGTCCTCACGGCCTGTCCATCGATGGCCCGCACGCGCGCCCGGACTAACGGGGTCAAGTTCGGTACAAGCTCACCGGTCTGTGCATGCACCAACGCGCTGAAGCGATCCGTCTGGTCCGGCTGAATATCGATGAAGAAAAACGTTGGGGAATCGGCAGGACGGTTCTCGTTGATGTTGTGAATCAGCGAATGTTCGATCACGCCGATGGTCATGATCACCATGACTCCGACGCCAATCGCCACCATCACGCCGAGCGCTTGGCTGCCGGGGCGATGTAGATTACCCAAAGCCTGGCGCAACACCAGAGAGCCCGGAGCCGGAAGTCGTTTGATCGCGGCCACAAGCCCTTTCGCACTCACGGCCAGGGCAGCAACGGCCACAACCAGACCACCGATAAACAAGACTCCGACCATCCATGACCCGGATTGCCACATCGAGAGGGCAGCAAGCCCAAATCCAATTACCGAAGCCGTACCAGCAGGAATCGGATCATCCTTCACAGATTGAAGCCACCTGCGACCAAACCATCCTCCTAAAGACGTATCGGAGAGATATGGTGCTTCCACTTCTCGACGAAAGATTGCAGCTGGGTTCACTTCCCGTACAGTCAGCAATGGCCAGAGGCTGAACAGCAACGTCGCAAGCACGCCCAGCCCGACTCCCTTCACCAGCGAGCCGATAGCGGCCGAGGACATGGCAGGGGCATACTCGACCTGCCCGAGCAGCTCGGTGTCCAGCAGATTTGCGAGCGCGCCAGGTAGCACTTGCTGCAACGCAACGCCCAATAATAACCCGATCAGGCTTCCCGCAAGCCCCAGTCCCACCGCCTGTGCGAGATAGGCCTGAATCACCGTACGGCTCTCTGCCCCCAGCGTCTTCAAGATGGCAATCGCGTGGAACTTTTCACGGAGAAACGCCCGGATCGACATGGCAACACCGATGCCCCCGACAAACAGGGCGGTCAGCCCTACCAATCCAAGGTAGCGCGCCAACTGGTCAAGGAACTGCTTGAGTTGTGGTTGGGCATCTCGATACGAGGACACTCGAGCCGAGTCCGAAGCGAGCTTCCCGCGAAGCTCATATAGCAAGGGCTGAGCTTGAACGGGCGGAGCGGTCTTGAGCAGATACCGTTCGCGCACCCGACTCCCGGTCTTGATCAGTTCCGTGGTTTGCAACGCTTCCTGCGAGATCAGGACGCGGGGCCCGAGGCTGAACATGTTGGCCATCCGGTCTGGTTCAGTTCGCACGACGCCGGTGACGACAAAGGAGGCTTGCCCGATCTTGAGCCGTCCTCCGACCGTCAGACCCAACCGAATCAGGAGCGATTCGTGAACGAGTGTGCCAAAACAAGGTTGCGTACAGCCCTCGGCGATAGACTGCAGCAGTTCTGAAGCAGGACGGTCAGGCTCCAGTCGAAGCTTTCCATACAGGGGATAGGCCGGTTCGACAGCCTTCAGTTCCACCAACTGGCTGGGTGCCCCCTCTGTGCTTTCCGACGACGTTTTCGTCGCCATTGCGACCAGTTCGCTTACATGGGTGATGACGACGCCGCGCTCCGCAACTGAGCGAAGGACGCTCGATCCGTTTTCACCAAGCCGACGTGACAGGCGAACTTCCACATCGCCGCCGAGTAAACCTCGCGCCTCCTTGAGGACCGCGCGTTCGACATCCGCAGAAAAAAGCGCAACACCCGCCACCGCACCGACGCCGAGGGCGATGCAGGCAAGAAACAACACGAAATGGCGCCAGGCTGCACGAGATTCGCGCCACGCCATGACGAGCCAGAAGGGCATCATTGGGGACACTCCTACACAGACCGCTCCGACCCGCTGAGGCGATCGGATTCCACCCGACCATCCCGCAGGACAATCACACGCTCCATCGCGTCGGCAACCTGCCGGTCATGAGTGACCAGGACCAGCGTCGTTCCGGCATCACGGTGCAAGGCCATGATGAGGTCCATCACCTGTTGGCCGGTAGTCGAATCGAGATTACCGGTCGGTTCGTCGGCCAGGAGAATCGGAGGTCGGCGGGAAAAGGCCCGCGCCACGGCCACGCGTTGCTGCTCCCCGCCCGAGAGCTGGACCGGATAGTGGGAGATACGATGCGCCAGGCCGACAGCCGCCAACAACTCGGCAGCACGCTCGCGGGGGCGAGGATCCTTGGCTAACTCCAAGGGTACGGCGACGTTCTCGATCGCAGTCAACGTAGGTATGAGGTGGAAGGATTGGAAGATGTATCCGATCTTTTCCAATCTCAAACGCGCCAGGGCTTCTTCGCGCAAACCAGTAATGTCGACGCCATCCAATGAAATACCGCCCGAACTCGGCCGGTCGAGGCCGGCGATGAGTCCAAGCAAGGTCGACTTCCCGCTGCCGGAAGGCCCCACGATCGCCACCGTCTGTTTCTGGGGAATCTCGAAGGTGATGTCGTTCAGAATCGGGACGGTTTGCCCGGCGGCGTTCAGCCGCATCGTCACGTGCTGAAGAGCGATCATGCGTCCTTTCTGAGCCGTCGGCTTCGACGAGAGACTCTTTCATATTATACTGTAGGGCAATGATCCGCTCGTCGATTTTCGCCATCCACACGCGCTATCACAGGGGCCTGCTGATACCTTGCGCCACACTGACGGCATCTCTTCTTGTCATCTCCTTGCCATCGACCACCCTTCACGCGATGCCAGGAACGCTCGCGTTCGACATGCGACAGACCATCTCCTCCTCAGCAACCCAGACCGATCGAGAACGTCACCGTCCCCGCATCGTGGCCTTCGGTGACAGCCTGACGGCAGGGTTCGGTGTCTCTCAAGACCAGGCGTACCCCTCTCAACTAGAGGGTAAACTCACTTCCTTGGGCTATGACTACGAAGTGGTGAACGCCGGTGTCAGCGGAGAAACGACCGCGGGTGGCCTCAGACGCGTCGGATGGATCTTGAAGAGCAAGCCTCAGCTCGTCGTACTGGAACTCGGCGGTAATGATGGTCTACGAGGGCTCAGCGTCACTGAGACGCGAGCGAATCTAGACGCCATCATTCGTAGTTTAAAGGACGCACAGGTTCAGGTCGTTCTTGCGGGCATGAAGCTCCCGCCTAACTATGGGGAGGAATATACGAAAGCCTTCGAGGCGATTTACCGAGAGCTCGCCACTCGGCATCACTTGCCCTTCATTCCGTTCTTCTTGGAGGGTGTTGGAGGGAGGAGCGGGTTGAATCAGGCGGATGGCATTCACCCGACAGCGGAAGGGCATCGCATTATCGCTGAGACGGTCCTGCAGACACTCCGCCCCCTGCTGAATCGTTCACACGGATCAGGGGAAGCGGTGCAAAAAAAGAAAGCGTGAAACAGCCTGCAATCTCGTTGACTGCTACCGTTTCACGCCCTAAATCTAGTTTGCCCCTCAGCCCTTCTTGAAAAAGGTGTCGTAGACACCGAACGCCAAGACCAAGCCGATCAGGACATAGTACATGCCTGTGATGCCGCTGTAATCCGGCGGACCTTCGCTGACATTGGCAAGAGCGACGGCCGACTGCAACGCCGCGAGCCCACTGATCGTTCCTGCGATCAACCTGTTCATGGATATACCCCCTTGTAGGCGAAAAACCAAAAAGAGGGATGTATCTTACAGAATCGTGATTGAAGGGTGCAAGGGGGTTTTCAGTTTGGCCAATTCCTATCGGACATTCCCTGAAACTTGGACAACCGCCCAAAACGAAGCCGCTCCCAGTTAGACCTTATCCAATGACTTCAGCATCGCAGTCACTTCTCGGCTTGTCCCTGCCAACGTCTCGAGCCTGGCACATTTTTCGGCTAGAATGCCGGCAATCGCTTTGATTTCGCTATCAAACTGCTCGACTTGCCGAGAAAGGCCGGTAGTCTTGGCAATTGCGGCCCTCTGAAGATCCAATTCGTGCTGCAACTCTCGACAGGACGCCTGTAACGACTTCGCTTCTTCCACTGAGGCCTCTAACTCCTGAGTCATTCGGGCAACAGCCGCATCTCGGTTCCTGAGATCGGCCTCAAGCCCCATTTGCACGACCTCACTGTCCCGGCGTCGAGCATCCATATTCCGGATCACTTCCACCCAAGCCGCAACCTCACTCCCACCAAAATCAGGAGCCGGGGGAAGGGGATGGTCCCGTTCCATGGCCTGGACGGTTCGCTGCATCCATTCCATAAACTGGGTCAATTCGCCCAGCTTCACATCAGTGGAAGGCCGGGAGACCGGGGTACGCCGGTCAGATTCTGGTTGCGGATGAAGGGGTTTGACTCTCGAGGCTGCTCGTGCCCGATGCCACTGCTGGTACTCCAGCAATGATGCCACCCCATGCCGACACAGCGGCTGTTCCGAAAGTGTGCAAGAACACCTTGCCTCGAGGAATCCTTCATGAAGCCGAATCGTCTGTTCATACAGCCCGGAATTTCCCATCACAGCGGAGGTAAGTTGCGTATCTGAGGCGTCGGCTATGCGCACCCTGTGTTCTGCATGGTACTGCCTTCCGATCTGAAAGGCGTTGGGCTCGACGACCGAACTGATCATGGAGGCTTCCAGGAGACTCAGTCGGTCAGCTGAACAGGCGATCTTTCCTCTCATATGTCCACCAGTTCTGTATGAAGGAGGGTCTGAGATATTACCGAACTTGTCTCGTAGTCTGACCAGCGACCGCTTCAGTGTCAAGGTTGCACCTCCAGCCTACAAGCCACAGTCACAGGGTCGAATGTAGAAGAAAGGGGGTAGCTCCGCAATCCCGCCGGGGGAGGGGACACAACCCCTCTCCTGCGTGGGATCAAAACTAGGTGAAGGCTTGTGGAGCCCTCCCTACCGACAGCGCTTGGGAGGGCCTTGAGAACCGACGGGTGTCAGCCAAATGTAGTCCGCAATGCCGTCTCGCATCGATTCCTTCAATTCAGCCTCACGGCTCTGCTCGAACGTCGAGAGATACACCGTCACTTGCTTGAGGCCAACCGGAATCCTGCGTGCAACCCTGTTCGGCACAGGCAACTTATATTGGATATGGCCACCGCCGGTGTAACTGATAACCGGTCCAGCGGCCTGCTGCCCATTGGAGCGGGAAGACCGGACTAGGGCCGCCACGGTCTTCGCCATACCTTCATCCCTCACCATCGAGGCTTCATACATGGTTTGGTAGTCTTCCGGTGCCCCTCCACCGTGACAGGCCTGCAGTTGGGTGAGAATTCGATCCCGGTAGGCCGGATCGTCCACGATCGATTCGCTCGCCATCTCCCACTGACTCCAATCCGGTCGCTTTCGCATGCCCGCCACTCCATACTGGACCACTTGGCGAATCAGGGACTTGGGGGGGTTCATGGCAACGACCGACAGGTGTCGGTCCTTGGCAAACTGCACCAGCGGCTCATAGTCCTCGAAGGGTCCTCCCCAATTCTGTTTCCACAACACTCTATCGAGGAAACGCTCTCGCGAAGCCTCGGAAGAGCGGACATATTCATCCAGGGCCGGTTGACCATCCCAGCCGAACATTTCCATTGCCAGAATCGGGTGCCGCCCATGGCTGAGAACCGCCTGCAGCACCGCCAGCGCGGCTGAGATGTGGTGAGAATTGCGGTGTTCCTCACCCAAATAAATGACATCGTATGAGGAGAGCGTCTGTTCCCATTCTGACCTCGAAACGGTCAGCCCCGTTCTGACATCAATGACCTGACCCGCGGCCCAGGCTGCGGAGGTCGCATGAGGAAGCGGATCATGGTTCGAGCGGACCTGACCGGCGCAACTAGTGAGAAGCACGAGACACGGCAAGAGCACGCTGCTCGACCTCAGCATTGTCCACGAAACCACCCTCCTAAAGACACATGGGGTTTGACCGATTCCCATGGCCACTACCTACCATATGGTCAGACGAGCGGCAACCTTGACTCTCTCTTGGCACGCCCGCTACCCTGCCATTGATCGCACACCAACCCATGATGATTGATGCCGCAGAATTGGCCACCTTTCGACGACGAGTGTCCTCAGCCCGATCTGCCAACGAGTCGGCGTGGGAGTCCTCCCGCCGACTCATCGGCAGCGACGTTCTCCCTACGACGCTCGACGCCCTGACGGAAGCCATCCGATCGTCCACTATCTCGGAATCGCTTAAACCAAAACTGCTCGATGCCCTCTCCCATTACCAAGACCAGAAGAAAAGTCCAACCGCCGGCGAGACATTGAAGGAACTGACCGGACTTCCCCCCTCAAAGGCGTTACGAGCCCTCTGCGTGCTCTTCGACATCCGCTCGGCCGCTCTACCCAAATGGCCGCCCCCCGATTTGATGTCCGAAGCAGTAGAAACGTTCTTGAACTCGCATCAAAATCCGTTCGATCTTCTGTTACAGGCGAGGCCCGCATCAATATTGGAACTCGGGGCGGGCGACCTTTCATTTGCCGAAGAATTGGTGGGGCAGTATGCGCCGGCACTGCGGGAACAAGATCGCACGCTGATCCTCCATTGTCTGGATCGCCTCAACCCCGACTCGAGACTGGGTGGCCCGCTGCACGCCCATCCGCTACGCCTCCAGCGGCTTCGGGAGAATCCTACTGTGCAGTTCTCGTTTTATGGGAACCAGGATATGTTCGCATTGCAGTCACTGGATCGAGGAGAGCGGCTAGCAGCGAAATATGCGATCGTCACCTGTTGGGCGCCGGCGACCCCCACATTCGCATACGAACCCATGCGTCTGTCCAGGACGACGATCGAAACAGAACTGCGGAGGACGAAAGGTCAATCGAGGCAAGTTCGCCACGAGAGGGAAGTTGCGCTCGAGGTCAGACATGGGGAGAGGAGTCTACTGTTTCCGCCCTGGAAGTTTGAAATTCTAGGGCCACTTGCCTTGCTCGAGTTGATGGCAGACCGAGGGGCACTCTGTATCCTTGGAGCAGTCGATTCTCAGGTGTTTTGGGAGATCCTCTCTCAATTGATCGAATCTCCTGAAGTCAGGCCGCCTGACATCGTGTTGACCCCAGAAGTCATTCCGTCCCTGTTCGGGGAAACGTACAGACACCTCTCGGCAATGGCGGAAGGTGAGCGCTGCAATCTAGCCAGTATCACACCCTTACGCCCTGAAATGCCCCGCGTCCTCCGAGGCCGAGCAGAAACGCCGAGCCCCTTCCGATTTCGCTCGGTCGAGATCCGCCGGGGAGCACGGTTTGACGGCATACCAGCGAGCAGCACCGCAAACAAGTTTCGTGAAATGGCGGAAGAATCGTCACCCTGGTTCCTGAGTCTGATTCCCGAACCGGTTCCAGCCCGGTGAGCAAATACACGTTTTGCCAAACCCGGTTCACCGCGGTAGGCCCTGCTGCACGAATTGCGCGTTAAATTGACGGTCCCTACCCCCTCTGTTAGACTTCCCTCATACCTTACCGGGCCAGAAACCTGGTGCCTGTCTCAAAGAACCCTCATCGTGAATTCTTCTCAATCTATCAAAGCCTTACAAGACAACATCGCACGCGTCATCAAGGGCAAATCCCATGTGATCGAGATGTCGCTCGTCTGCCTGCTGGCGCGAGGCCATCTGCTCATCGAAGACGTGCCGGGAGTCGGGAAAACGACGCTAGCCCACAGCCTCGCCCGGTCCATCGATTGCTCGTTCAAACGGATCCAGTTCACAAGCGACCTGCTGCCCTCCGACATCGTGGGCATCTCAATCTTCAACCGACAGAAACAAGCATTTGAGTTCATGCCGGGCCCCCTGTTCGCGAACATCGTATTAGCGGACGAAATCAACCGCACCACCCCGAAGACCCAAAGCAGCCTGCTGGAGGCGATGAGCGAGGCACAGATTTCTGTCGACAACCAAACCTACCCGCTCAATCAACCGTTCATGGTGATCGCCACCCAAAATCCGGCAGAGTATCACGGCACCTTTCCCTTGCCGGAATCACAGCTTGACCGGTTCTTAATGCGGCTCCGGATCGGCTACCCGACCCCGGCCGAAGAAAAAAAGGTCTTGGACCGTCCGCAGTCTCTTCATCCAGCCAACGAAATTCAGGCGGTGCTCACAGCCCAGCATGTGCTCGACCTGCAGGCGCTGGTGGAAAAAGTCCGGATGGAAGACAGTCTCCTTGACTATCTCTTGGCGATCGTGCAGGCCACTCGTCAACACGAGATGCTCTCCCTGGGCGTAAGCACACGGGGCACCTTGGCGCTGAGCAAAGCAGCCAAAGCCCTGGCCCTCGTACGCGACCGCGACTATTGCCTCCCCGAAGACATCAAGGAGCTGGCCCCGACCGTCCTTTCTCACCGCGTCATGCTCAACCGTGCCCAGGGTGTACGGACCAACAGCTTCGAACAAGCCGAACGGGTAATCCAGGATCTCGTGGCCGCTGTCCCGGTTCCCATCTAACACAACACAGGGCGTCGGCTCATACCTCCGATCCTCCCTGAGGACATCACGCTGAACCATGCCGCAGCCCCTGCTTCAAGCCGTCCTCCGCCGAGTCTCGCCACGCGGCTCGATCCGATTGACCTCGGAAGGCACGCGCTTCCTCCTCTTCACTCTCGCGGTCGGGGTTGCCGCCGTAAACACTGGCAACAATCTCTTCTACCTACTCCTTGCCATGATGCTGAGCCTGATCGTGATGTCTGGGCTCCTCTCCGAACAATGTCTCCGGCGATTGGAATTTCGCCGGCATGCTCCCGAATATCTCTTCGCCAACGAGCCGGCGACGGTCACACTCGCCGTGAGTAATCGTAAACTCCGCCTACCCAGTTTTTCCCTTCGATTGTTCGACATAGTGGACAGGGCCGATTTCGACCGCGGCGCCCATCTTCAGTACATTGCGCCGCAAGCGACCACCCTGGTCTCGTACCCGCTCCTACTGGCGAAACGGGGGCTCTATCGCCTCGACGGTGTCCGCGTCGTCACGCCGTTTCCCTTCGGCCTGTTTTTGAAAAAACGCTGCTACCCGGCTGAAACATCGATCATCGTTTGCCCCGAACGGTATCCCCTCTCGTCGAATCTGCTTCAGGATTTGGGGATCATCGGGCAGGATCACAGTCTCGCCCAGCGAGGTCGGGGCATCTCCCTCTACAATCTTCGCGAGTATCGACCTGGAGACGATTCCCGTGCCATCCATTGGATGACGACGGCGCGCACATCCAAACTTATGATCAAGGAAACTGAGGCGGAGGATCAGCGGTGGGTGACATTGGTGGTATCTCCGGTGGCCCCGGCCGAGCATGACGACCTATTCGAGCGAGCCTTATCCGTCGCTGCCTCCCTCGTGCAGATCCTGCAGTCCCGCGGGTATCGCCTCAGCCTGGTACTGGGATCCGAATCGATTCCTTTTGGAACCGGTGAGGAACACGCGGTCCGGCTCCTGCGGGCATTGGCGGTCTGTGACCGCTGTGATCCCCACAAAGCGGGAGAACTGGACGGCGCAATGGCGCAAGCGCTCGGGGGCTCGCGGGACGGATTCACGGTCTTCATCACGCCGTGGCCCGAAGGCCGTCACTCGACCTCGGTCGTCCATGCCGACGTCACCATAGATCCAGAATCGTACGAGGAACTTTTTGATGTCACTGGACCGCGCGTTCAGGCTTAGCTCGATTCTGCTGGCCGGAACCAGCTTCGCGAGTCTGGCCCTTGCGAGGTTGTTGCCAATTTGGCTGCTTGCCCTCGGCAGCGCAGCCTTCGCAATCGCCCTGCTCAGAATCATGGAGACGACCGCTGTCGGCGCAAGACTCCGCGGAGTGCGATTTTCTGCCCTGACCTGGAACATCTTTCTGCTGCTGGCTTTCGCCGGGTTCTGGGTGGATATGATGATCATCTCCCAGGAACTGCTGCCTGCCGGCATTCACTTCCTGGTCACCCTCCTGATCAATAAGCTGTTCAACCTGGAGCAGCGCAGGGACTTCCAGCACCTCTACGCCATCAGTCTCATGGCGATCTTGGCCTCCGCCGCACTGACGTCGCATGTGTGGTATGCCCCGATCTTCATCGCTTATTTGCTGAGCGGAGTCTGGACGCTGCTGTTGTACCATCTCACGAAAGAACGGGAGGAGCAGGCCGCTGCAGACGGCCAGTCGCTCGCTCCTACGACACGCGCCCGGTCAACCAGGCCGATCAGTCCGAGATTTTTCTGGACGACCAATGCCATGGCGGCCGGTGCCTTCTGCCTGACATTGATGTTCTTCTTCGCAATTCCGAGAATAGGAGTCGGCTTTTTCCAGAAGGGGCGAGGCGATAGTCTGCGCACGACGGGCTTCACGGAACATGTCGATCTGGGAGTCATTGGTCCGGTCAAACATGACCCCAGTGTGGTCATGCGCGTCGAACTGCCGGAAGGGGCCGGGGGGAGGGGAAAATCCGAGTCATTGTACCTGCGCGGAGTGGCCTATGATCGATACAACGGAAAATCGTGGAGCAACAGCCTCCTGCATCGTCGCACGCTCGCGGAATCACCTCAGGGGATCTTTACGGTCAGGTCCACGACGACTTCGATAGCCCCGCAATCGTCCGATCGCCTCAGGCAGGATATTCTGCTGGAGCCGCTGGACACCCCTGTCCTGTTCGGGGCCCCCTTGCCCGTCTCGGTGGCCGGGGATTTCCTCTCCGTTCAATCAGACCCGATGGGCGCGCTCTACCTACCTTTTCCCAGCAACTCGCGCTTGCAATACACGGTCTACTCGACACCGAAGCACATCCATACCGCTGAACAAAAGGCCGCGGCCTTTCTCTATCCGGAGTTCATCCAACGGCACTATTTGCAACTGCCCGCGACGAGTCCTCAGGTATCCGACCTGGCCCATAAGATTACCCAGCCGGCGACGGGCATCGCCCACGCGGTCAGCTTGATCAGAACCCACCTGCTCTCGAGCTACCGCTACAGCTTGGATATTCCGACGACACAGTCCGGGCGTCCACTGGAGGATTTCCTCTTTGAACGCAAGACCGGCTACTGCGAGCACTATGCGACGGCAATGGTCGTGATGCTGCGATCGGTTGGCATCCCAGCACGGCTGGTCACCGGATTTCTGGCAACCGAATGGAACGCGTTCGGAAACTATTACACGGTTCGGCAACGCGATGCTCACGCCTGGGTCGAAGTGTATTTTCCCCAATCCGGTTGGGTCACGATGGATCCCACTCCGGCCGCACCTGAACCGGCGCCCTCCAACTGGTGGCAAGCTACCCGAAGCGCCCTGGATTCGATCCGACTCAAATGGGATCGACTCTTCGTCCACTACAGCGCCAACGACCAGTTGGCAATGGTGCAGAGTCTCCGAGAAAGCGGAGATGCCATGCGATCCCGACTGTCGGACTCCATGCTCGCATTGTTTGCGCCAGTGACCGAGGGTCTCGGCCGTTCACTCGTCAAAGTCGCGCATGTCAATGGGTCCCAGGCGCTGCTAATGGCTGCAGTCCTGCTGGCAGGAGTTGCGTATCTTCTGTTCATGGTCCGGCGACGGGGCAGAGGAGCAGTCCCGGCCCCGAACACTCTCTCATCGACTCAACAAGCAGCCGTCGCGATCTATCGAGACATGCTGACCTGCTGTTCACAACAGGGCCTGATCAAGGCCCCCGCAACCACACCGCTGGAGTTCCTACGGGAAATCGGCGCTCACTGGGCGGATGCACTTCCTAGTGCCGGGGCTATTACACAGATATATGCCCGCTGCCGCTTCGGCCGAACGACGATGACGGCCGAAGACCTCGCCGCCGCCCGCCTGCTGTTGCAGACACTCCGCGCGCTGCCCCCTCCGATCAACTCTGAACGGAAGTCCTGATCGACCTACTGCAGCGAGGCGGATAGACAGTCCCAGTAGGGAAACAAGTCGACGTTTCCACCGGTCACGATCACACCGACGACTCGATCCCGCAAAGACTCCTCCCCACGCAGGAGCGGAGCGAGCGCCACAGCACTCGACGGCTCAATCACCAACTTCATGCGCTCGAAAGCAAAGCGCATGGCATTCACAATTTCCCGTTCCTCCACGACGAAAAACCCGGACAGGTGGCGACGAAGAAGGGGCAAGGCCAGGGTCCCGAGCGTGGCACGCAATCCATCGGCCATCGTGTGAGGATGTGCAGTCGGCACGATGCGGTTTTCCCGCACAGAAATCGTGGCATCCAACGCGCCGGCCGGTTCGCAGGCATAGAGGCGGATGTCAGGATTCCGCGCATGGACGGCCACGCATACACCCGACATAAGGCCCCCACCGCTTATCGGCGCCAATAACACATCGAGATTCGGAATCTGCGAGAGAAATTCCAGCGCCACGGTGCCTTGGCCGGCCATCACATTCGCATCATTATAGGGATGCACCAGGACGGCGTCGTACCGGAGCACCAGTTCGTCCGCCAACCGCTCGGCATCGGAACGAGTGGGCGCTTCGTGCACCATTGCACCATAGTCCAGCACCGCAGCACGTTTCGCAGTGTTCACCGGAGACGGCATAACTACGTGGGCAACACGCCCCTTCAGCCGACACGCCAGAGCCACGCCCTGTGCATGGTTGCCTGACGAGATGGTCACCACGGGCCGGGGATCTCCGTTGGCAACTAATCGCGATATCGCATTGTAGGCTCCACGAAACTTGAACGCCCCAACCCGCTGGAAGTTCTCGCACTTCAGGAAGACGTGTGCCCGAGCGAGCCGATCCAATTGACTGCTGGTCATCACAGGCGTGACATGCGCAACGCCATGCAGCCTAACCGCAGCCTGTTCAATCTCGGTAATGGTGATGGAATCGGGCATGACCGTGGCGGAAGCATGCCGATTCACTTGCAAGGATGCAAGGTCCGATGGCAAGCCCCGACGCAGGCAAGAAGCATCCGAACCTGAGAGGGGAAACAAGAAACACGAGGCCTAGGTGAGAAAACACCAGATCTGCACTGGAAGTAGGTTTGGAGCGGGAAACGGGATTTGAACCCGCGACCCTCGCCTTGGCAAGGCGATGCTCTACCACTGAGCTATTCCCGCTCGACCACAGACAAAAGAGGCGGGATTCTACCGACGGGAGTCCGCTCTGTCAAGGCACAGTCCCCGTTCATTTTCAACGAGGTACTTCCTTAACGCGACCTTGCTCGACTTGCTGGCCGTTACCTGGGAAGGAAGAACGTCTTTCTCGATTCATAAACCGCTACCGTTTGGTAACATCGCGAATTGCATCACACACGATTGTTTTTATTGATAATTAATGATCTCTCCCGCGCCATTACAATTGATGGCTACGTTTACTTCCCAAATGTTGGCCGCTCCCCCGCTTGGAATCGAATCTAGACAAACACATAGACATTCATATTTTCATATAGTTACACAACAAACCTCTCCCTGATCCCTTCCGCGCAAGTCTGGTTCGACTATTGCCTATGGATCGTCGGCTATGCGCGCTCGATCCTTCATCTCGTCGAAGTCCGATGTCTGTGGGAATCGTGGATCTTCATGGAGCAAGAGCGCGATGTCGAAACAGAGGGGGGGTGGTAGGTCTTTTTGCAGTTTGTGCCAGTTAGGGTACATGGGCCGTTGAAGCCCGTAACTTGAGGAGGTGTTCACGATGTTTCTTTCACGTCGGCAGTTTTTGAAAGTCTCAGCGGGGACCGTCGCCGCGGTGGCCGTGGCGGACAAGGTCCTGGCGCTGACCGCGCTGCAGCCGGTCATCGAAGTCGGGAACCCGTTGGGCGAGTATCCGGACCGGTCGTGGGAGCGCGTCTACCACGATCAGTATCGGTACG